>Ga0206858_1065_pt1 | contig 30912 bp, 23 predicted proteins | sample Alteio_BWOrgCont_46_FD_152622 | JGI IMG/M metagenome (GOLD analysis project Ga0206858, IMG submission 152622) | Enriched cells from forest soil in Barre Woods Harvard Forest LTER site, Petersham, Massachusetts, United States -... | ecosystem: Environmental > Terrestrial > Soil > Temperate forest >... | reverse complement strand
ACAACGGAATCCAATGTAATCAGTTGCCTGATGTTCATCCAGATACCTTCTTGTACCGGGACTCATCCAAAAGGCTTCATCTTTCCATGAACCGCCTTTAAATACTCTGGTTACATCACTAATGAGGGTAGTGGTTCCGGTTTCGTACATCAGTGTTTTGCTTTGAGCTGCACCTGTACCAACCTGGTTCCAATTTTCGGTGGCTTCGCTTGAATTAGGGTCCCCATCCAGATAGTTTACTTGATCCGATTCATGATAGTTTCTTCTGAATGCCAGGTTATCTTCTTTATGTTGGTTATCAACCGGCCTGTATTTAACCTGGCCGGGGATATTAACAATGTCGCTATCAATAGCACCGGAAGGATCGGTAACAGCTTGGTATTGAACCGAGTCTTGGTTTACTACGATGCCATCCTGATCTTTAACCTGAGTACTGTATTGGTTACCTCTGAAAGATCTCAGATCATCACCATCATAAGGCATCATAGGCCTGTAAACATCCATAACCCATTCGCTCACATTACCGGCCATGCCATATAAGCCGTAATCATTAGGCCAGTATGAGAATACAGGAGAGGTTATATCGGCAGCATCATTTAACGCTCCTGCAACACCCATATAGTCACCCGCACCTTTCTTGAAGTTGGCAAGTTCTTGTCCTATATATTTTTCATCAGGGTTGCGGGTTGCGTGTCCGTTCCAAGGATAAATCCTGCGTTGAGAAACAAGTTCATTTTGAGTGTTTCCAATTAAGCCCAATGCTGCAAACTCCCATTCAGCTTCGGTAGGAAGGCGGTAGTCAGGCAAAAAGATACCATCTTCTATCTTTACGTTTCTTCCGGCATTATTTCCGTTGCTACTATTAGAAGGGTTATAATCGGGAAGCGGAACTTTAGTTTTTCCTTGCCATTTTCCGGCAAGATATTCTTCTGTGTTAAAGTAATCCTGATCGGAAGGAGAAGGGCTCCAGTCAATAATACCTTCCCTAACAAGGATAAATTCATTTACTCTGTCAGTACGCCATTTGCAATAATCGCTTGCCTGCAACCAATCTATACCCACTACCGGATAATCTTGATGGGAAGGATGACGGAAATAATATTTTACCATATCATCCATAAAAGCGAGTTTGCTTCTCCAAACCAAGGTATCAGGTAAAGCTTTTACATAAATTTGGGGGTAGTTAGGGCCGAATACTCTGAATGTCCAATATAAATATTCCCTGTAATCTGTATTGGTTACTTCGGTCTCATCCATGTAAAAGGAAGAAACGGTAACACGGCGTGGAACGTTATTCCAGTCACCCATTACATCATCCTGAATCCTGCCCATGGTAAAGGTACCACCTTCAATAAAAACCAATCCCGGACCGGTTTCTTGTCCTGCATAAGGATTTGTTTCAAATCCTCCGTTTTTAGGATCGTTATAATTCCAGCCGGTAACAGGAGACCTGTCTTGACCACAGGCTCCCAAGATGCATAAACCTGCTATTCCTAAGATTTTTGCGCTTTTATTCATGATTTGTTAGTATAAGAGTAAGAGTTTTTAAAGAGTATATTTTAGAATGAAGGACAGTTAACAACCCTGTAAGTGTGCCTTTTTGGACGACATTGTAGTTGGAATTGCAATGACAGTTCATCAGCGCCTCCGGTAGCAAGTGTTAATTTAGATATGGTTATATCGTAGCTATATCCAAACTTAAAATTGCCTTTATCAATACCGATTAATAATATTACAGCATCGCCGCTTCTGTACCAAACTCCACCGACAATGGAGCCTTTAAGTGCGTAAAAACCCAAGTCTAATTGCCTAAAATCGCCTTGTTGTTGATAAAGAATATTGGGTGATAAGCTAAACTGGTCTTCTATAAGGGTTGAACGGGTATTGATAGGAATAATAGCTCCTGCATGCCCTGTGTATTTTAAAGGCAGTGCACTTGCCCCTTGCACGAAGGATTCATCAGGCTGGGTAAGGTGATCGGCTGAAAAACCAAAAAATACGTTTCTGCCATAACCTAAGATGCCGGCAGAAAAATCGGGGTCTGTAACGCTGTTGCGAAGTAATGTTTCACCGGTAGTATAAACAAAACCTCTAACCGGGTCAATTTGATCTCCAAAGCTAAGCTTGCTTTCATCCAAACTTAGTTGATGATAAGTTGCCTGAAAACCAGCATTAACCGTAAATTCCCTACTGACATTCAGCTGATAAGCATAAATAGCACTTAAATTAGTAGTGGTAAGGGTGCCATTACCGGCTTTGTCTTGCTCGGCCAAAATGCCAATTCCTCCGTTTAATGCATCTACATAACGGTCAAAAGAAGCGCTATAAGTAACAAAGTTGCCTGGTATAGCCGGCCATTGATCCCGAAAATTAACACAAATACGTGGGCACCTTTCACTGCCTGCAAAGGCCGGATTAAGATACAATGGATTAGCATAGAACTGCGAAAACTGGGCGTCCTGTGCGGTAGCATTATATGTTATTCCTCCTGCCATCACCAAAGAAAGTGAAGTAATAAGTAGTATTTTTCTCATGGTACTAATATGCATTAAGGGAACAAATGTACGAAAAAAACAAATGGAAGGTTACAAAATCAAGTATTTTTACGTATATACAATAATTTAAAAACTTTTCAGTTTGTTCCCTGTTAATAGTTTCAATCAACCAAAAATTACCTTATTTTGCAACAGGAATACATAATTCTATTTTTTAAACATGAAATTTCCGCTTCTCGTTTCATTCCTGTTGGTTTTATTCCTTTCAACTCCTGCCCCGGCTCAGCTAAAAACTAAGCAAGAGAGTTCAAAGCCTGCTTCGTCTGCTGGTAATGCTAAAACCGTTGCCGAACCGGTGAAACCCGCTTCTTCGAGCCCTTCTTCTTCCACCCCTGCTAATGACCCGAATAAGAAAGTTGCCAACAACGGGCAAGTTACCTTGGTTTGGAGAAAACCAAGCTCGTATAAGGCCGATGAAAATTCAATGGAAATGAAGTACTTAAGCTTAAAAGGAGACGTATATAAACGTGAAAACCATCTTCTTCCGCTTTTCTTCAAAAATATTAAATTAAATGAAGGCTCCAACAAGGCTACCGTTTCTATTTTAAATGCTAAATATGAGGCACTTACTGCCGAAGAACTAAAAGCAGTAGATACAAATAAAAAATGGATACCTTCTGATGTTAATGCAAAGGTAAAAGTGATAAGCGCCCGTAAAGCATTTTATGCCGGTATTTCTTTCATTCCACTCCGAAAAAATGGATTAACAAACACCTATGAAAAATTAGTTTCTTTTACACTGGACCTTCATCAAAGTAAAGAAATTAGCAGGGCAAATAAACGTGCTGCCATAACTTTCGCATCAAATTCAGTATTGAATACCGGCACCTGGTTTAAAATTGGGGTTGCTGCAGATGGTATATATAAGCTAAATGCTTCCTTTTTTGTAAAGGCGGGGATTGATACCGCGACATTAGTTCCGGCCAATATCCGTATTTATGGAAATGGCGGTGCTATGCTACCCCAATCAAATGCCGTATACCGGGCCGATGACCTGATAGAAAATGCCATTTATGTGCAGGGGCAAACAGATGCTTCGTTCAAGAAAAATGATTATGTTTTATTTTACGGGCAAAGCCCAAATACATGGGCGTATGATACAGTTGACAAGCACTTTCACCATACTGTAAATGTTTATTCAGACACTACTTTTTATTTTTTAAATATTGATCTGGGGCCCGGAAAAAGAATCGTGAAAGAATCTTCATTGATTTCCCCTCCTACAAATACGGTAAGCACTTTTGATGATTATGCCTTTCATGAACAGGATGCCGTAAATCTTATTCAATCGGGAAATGAGTGGATGGGTGAGTTTTTTGAGACCACAACACAATATAATTTTCTGTTCCCTTTTGCAAATATTTCTAATTCGGGCCCTGTTTATGTGCATGCGGAAATAGTTGGGCGCAATTGCAATGCATCCAGTACGTATTCTGTATCTTCAGGGACTGCAGGTGTTACTAATACCATAGGAAGTGTTACGTGTATATTTGATGATACATATGCTATTGATGGCCCATTTGTTTATAGCTATACACCTATATCAGGCAGTTCCGGTGTCCCTGTAACTGTTGTAAAACAAACTCCAAGCGCAGTTGCCTGGCTTTACTATATAGAAACAAATGTAAGAAGAGACTTAACATTTCCGAGCACCCAAACCCAAATGGAATTTAGAGACATTAATTCTGTAGGCGCAGGAAATACTTCGCTTTTCACGCTCTCTTCCAATATTCCCATACAGGTTTGGGATATAACCAACCCGCAAAATGTAGATAGCGTTTCTTTTTTGTCAAAAACCGGAGGAGTATATACATTTGAATTACCTTCCGTTACCCTTAAGCAATACATAGCCTTTACCAATAGCAGTACCTCATTTCTTACTCCTGTTTATTTTGGTAAAGTACCAAACCAAAATCTTCATGCATTGGCTCAGGCAGATATGTTCATAGTAACCAATCCGCTTTTTAAGGCACAGGCCGATCAGTTGGCCAGTTTTCATATAAATCACGACAGCTTAAAGGTAGAGGTTGTTACCACTCAGCAGGTATATAATGAATTTTCTTCCGGTGTACAGGATCCTACGGCCATCCGCGATTTTATGCGCATGTTTTATGACCGGGCAACTAATTATGCTACCATGCCCAAATATTTATTGCTTTTTGGGGGAGGGTCTTATGATCCAAAACACCGCACACAAAGTAATACCAATTACGTAGTTGCTTATGAGTCTGCTGATTCATTTGATCCGGCCGGAGGCTCTTATGTAACCGATGATTATTTTGTTTTATTAGACAGCACGGTTACTACTGCACCTGACGATGGTGACTATATTCTTGACATGGCTGTGGGCCGGTTTACTGTTGATAATACAGCTGAGGCGCAGGCTTGCGTTAACAAAGTAATGACGTATGAAACTGTTTCAGGGCAATCTGCCACCACTACTACCTCATGTTGTAATACACAAAATCAATATACCCTGGGTAATTGGAGAAATACGATTTGTTTCATAGCCCATGATGGGGGTGATAACCAGTTTGAAATTTACACAGAAATGATGGCAAATCATGTCGATGCAAATTACAAAAATTTGAATGTGAATAAAATTTACCCCGATGCATATCCTATGGTTCAAACGCCCGGCGGGCCAAGGTATCCTTCGGTGAATGTAGCCATAGATAACCAGATGAATCAAGGCTTGCTTTTATATAATTTTGAAGGCCACGGCGGGCCAACCGGTCTTGGGTTTGAAAGGATTCTGGATGTGAATGATATTAATTCATGGAGTAATTTAAACGCCATGCCACTTTTCTTTAACGGCTCTTGTGCTTTTGGGGAATGGGATAACCCGGGGCAGGTTTCAGGAGGACAATTATCTGTTAATTTGCCAAGCGGTGGAGTAATTGGTATGATAAGCGCTACAAGAGCGGTTTTTGCGACTCCCAATTTTGAGCTTAATATAGATTTCATCGATTCATTGTACAGCCCTTTACCTGATGGAAGTTTGCCCCGTATTGGCGACCTTCTTGAAATGGCTGAAAACGGATATGCTCCGGCAACCAGCGTCAATAACATTACATTTTCCTTGATTGGCGACCCGGCGGTAAGGCTCAATTATCCTAACTATAATATTCGTACTACTGCAGTAAGTACTGCCAGCCACGATACACTAAAGGCTCTGGCAAAAGTTACCGTCTCAGGAGATGTAGAAGACAATTTGGGAAATGTCATTACATCCTTTAATGGTTTATTATATCCTACCATATTTGATAAATCAGATAGTATAACAACTTTGGGTAATCTTGGTCCGGCTGATCCGGGGCCTACCGGTTATGGTGCCAGTACACCTATTACCTTTGGGATACAAAACAGTGAATTATATAAAGGTTTAATTTCAGTAAATAACGGGAAGTTTTCATTCACATACGTGATGCCAAAAGATATTCTCTATTATTACGGCGCCGGGAAAATTAGCTACTATGCTGAAAATGGAAAAACTGACGCTACGGGAAATTATGAAAATATTGTGGTAGGGGGCACATCACCTAAAGCACATAATAATGGACTTGGCCCCAAACTCAGGCTCTATATGAATGATAGCAACTTTGTATATGGCGGACTCACTAATCAAAGCCCGACACTATATGGAATAGTTTTTGACAGCAATGGCGTAAATACATCAGGAACCTCCATAGGCCATAATATTACGGCTGTACTTGATAATAATACGGCTAATACGTACGATTTAACGAACTACTACCAACCTTCGCTAAACAGCTATCAAAAAGGAACTATAACCTTTCCATTCACTTCATTAGGCAGTGGTACACACACCCTTTCATTGCGGGTATGGAATGTATATGATAATACATCTTTAGCTACTACGGAATTTAATGTAGAGCCTCAATCGAGCCTGCAACTGCAACATGTGCTAAACTATCCGGACCCTTTTACCACACATACCCAGTTTTTCTTTGAAATAAATGAGGTATGCGACCAAATGGATGTGCAGATACAAGTGTTTTCAGTTTCAGGGAAACTGGTTAAAAATATACTAACTTCCGTAAAAACAGATAGTTTCCATTCTGAACCTATTGATTGGGATGGCAGAGACGACTATGGCGACAGGATTGCAAAGGGTGTGTATATATATCACATAAAAGTGAGAACAAGCACCGGAACAACTGCCGATACCTATCAAAAGCTTGTTATATTGTAAGGTTTTCTATATTTGCATCCCCATTATAAATACATAAACATAATATTTGATGATTTAAAGCGTTACTAAATTTTAGTTTAATGCAGATGAAGCTTGGTATCCCTCATAAAATTGTTGTGGCTTTGGTTTTAATTCCTTTGGCCGGAAATTTAACTATTGCCCAAAATGTTAGTAATAATGCCAATATACTTGGGCAAAATCTTGCCCAAAATGTTAATGTAGTAACTACTGCAGTTCCATTTTTAATTATAACCCCTGATTCCCGCGCCGGAGGAATGGGTGATGCAGCTGTAGCTACCGATGCAGATGCCAATTCCATAGCTTCCAATCCTGCCAAGCTTGGATTTATTGACAACGATATGGGTTTTTCCGTTTCATATACTCCCTGGCTAAGGCAGTTGGTGCCCGATATAAATCTCGGATACCTTTCTTTCTATAAAAAGTTGAATAAGCAGAGTGTTATATCTTTTGCCATGCGATACTTTTCTTTAGGAAGTATAACATTTACTGATAATTCGGGTACTACCATCGGCACTTTTAATCCGGAAGAATATTCTCTTGATGCAGCTTATGCGCTTAAGCTAAATGACAATTTTTCCGTTGGCATGGCGGCCAGGTATATTTATTCCAATCTTACCGGTGGAGTTAGTGTGTCGGGAGAATATACTCAACCCGGCCGGTCATTGGGTGTTGATATATCATCCTATTACAAGTCAAATGATTTGGAATGGGGAGGTAAAAAGACATACGTTTCTGCCGGAATTTGCATTTCAAATATCGGGCCAAAAATTGCCTATGTAGGACAAAGCGGTGTTACCAATTTTTTGCCTACACAGCTTCGCCTTGGTCCCAGTATAACGATGAACCTTGACGAATACAATAAGATAACCTGGGCGCTTGACCTTACCAAGTTGCTTGTTCCCACCCCACCTGTATATGAGCTTAATGATACTACTGGCAGCCCTGTATTAAAAAATGGTCAGGAAGTGATTTTGGCGGGAGAAAATCCCAATGTATCCGTTCCGCAAGGTATTATACAATCTTTCTCTGATGCGCCGGGAGGTGGGCTGGAAGAATTTCATGAAATTAATTATTCAACGGGGTTTGAATATTGGTATGATAATCAGTTTGCCGTACGTACCGGATTCTTCTATGAGAACCCTACCAAAGGAGGAAGGCAGTTTATCACGTTTGGTGTGGGCTTAAGGCTTAAAGTAATGAATATTGACCTTTCTTACCTTGTTCCCATCACACAGCAAAACCCGCTACAGAATACCTTGCAGATAACGCTCGGATTTAACTTCGATAAAGCGAAGAAGGGAGATAAAGAACCTGCTGATACCGAAACTAATTAATAGTTTCAGCACACTTTGAATTTCCGCGTTGGATATGGTTTTGACGTTCATGCACTGCAGGAAGGCAGGCCGTTTATTTTAGGCGGAATTATCATTCCCTCCACATTTGGGCCATTAGGGCATTCGGATGCCGACGTACTTATACATGCCATTTGCGATGCCTTGCTTGGTGCAGCAGCCCTAGGCGATATTGGTATACACTTTCCGGATAATTCGAATGAATTTAAAAATATTGACAGTAAAATATTATTGCAAAGAGTGATCGATCTTTTAAAAGAAAAAAACTACTCGGTTGTAAATATTGATTCCACTGTTATACTTGAAAAGCCTAAAATAGCACCATATATAAGTGCTATGAGAAAGGCGCTTTCAGCAATTATAGGAATCCCAATGGAGGATATTTCCGTCAAAGCCACTACAAATGAAAAAATGGGTTATGTAGGCAGGCGGGAAGGTGTTTGCGCCCACGCGGTAGTAATGATAGAGCGAAAGTAAAAAGTGTTTGCTCTATTTCTTTAATGCGGCCAATAAATACTCCCTGTTAAGGGTTGCAATATTGGCAACAGAAATATTTTTAGGGCATTCTGCTTCGCATGCATTGGTATTGGTGCAATGCCCAAACCCTTCTTCATCCATGGCAAGCATCATATTGATGGCCCTATTTTCTCTTTCCGGTTTGCCTTGGGGAAGCAAGCTTAATTGGGCAACTTTTGCTGAAACAAAAAGCATGGCAGAACCGTTTTTGCATGCTGCAACGCATGCCCCGCATCCTATGCAGGCTGCTGCATCAAAAGCTTCATCGGCATTGTGTTTTGGTATGGGAATGGAATTTGCATCGGGTGCATTTCCTGTACTTACTGAAACATATCCTCCTGCATGCATAATCCTGTCAAAACCTGATCTGTCCACCACTAAGTCTTTTATAACGGGAAAAGGCTTTGCCCTCCATGGTTCTACAGTAATTGTTTCACCGTCATGAAAATGGCGCATGTGGAGTTGGCAGGTTGTTGTGCCTTTCAGCGGGCCATGGGGCCTGCCGTTAATATACATGCTGCACATTCCGCAAATGCCTTCCCGGCAATCATGGTCAAAAGCAATGGGCTCTTCTCCTTTGCTTATTAGTTCCTCATTTAATACATCAAACATTTCGAGGAATGACATATCAGAAGATATTCCAGTTACATTATATGTTACAAACGCTCCTTTGTCTTTGGCATTTTGCTGCCTCCATACCTTTAATGTCAGGTTCATAATGCGGTAATAATTGTGTTGGCAAAACTACGTATAATTTAGATGCAGGAAATGATTTCTCTCAGCATTCTGCAATAATTCCTAATTATCACGATAAGGAGAACCGGATAGCAATACCGCCATCCATCGTAGAGGTAGGGAAGGTAGAAGAGATAAATGGATTATTAATAACTTTATCAAAAAATATACGGAAGGTTATGCGGGTGGTGATATTGTATTCGGCCTGGGTTTTAATGGAAATGATCTGTTGGCCCCCTGTAATTTGATTAGATTGGTCTATGGCGTTTCGTATAATATTTTCATTGTTAATAAGTGAAAAGTCAGCCTTAAGTGTAATGTCATTTTTAATTGCTTTACCTCCCACAGTAAAAGGAAGGGTAACTCCTTTAATTTTATATCCAAGGCCTAATAAATATTCCATAGCATAGACTTCCGTAATTTCAATATCACTCATCTGGAGAGCTACTTGCCTGGTATCCCGTATCTCAAAATTCGAAGAGACTCCGTTTTTGAATTGCACCACTAATTTTGCAAGTGGCGAAAACTGATCGGCAAAAGAAACAGCGGGGATCTGCAGTTTGTCAATAAAATCTCCATTTAAATCAGTGGCATTGGGAAATCCATTTGCATCGGTAGTAAACAATGGGTTATAACTAAAAGCTCCAATACTATAGGTGCCACTGTATGCATTACTTAACGTGATAGCCGTGATATTCTTTTTAGCCCATGGCCAAAGGCTTGCAACCGGTTTGTATATGTTATAAGAAATTGTCCAGTTGGGCAAGGGAATGTTTGGGAAGGGGCTTGTAATATTAACTTTGTAAGGGCTTTGGCCCGAATAAGCAGCAAGGAATGCTGGTATCGCTACATCTTGCGAGTATATACTATATCCTTCATGATAGCCAAGAGGGGCCGGAGCAAGTGGATTATATGGAACAATTCCGCCTGCATTGGGATTAAGCTGTGCCTGTCTCGCAGAAATAATAACGGCATCCGATTGAAAATTGCTAAAAGGTGAATTGGGTCCGGTATTACCAAAACCTCCGTTGGAAAATATGGTTTTAACAAATATGTAAGAACAACTGAAACTACCAGTTTGATTGTATGTATTCTCGCTATAGTGAAACCTGTCGTCACTTCCAAGTGTATCGCGCAGGAAATAGCTGGTGCTTGTGCTGGATGTACGGTTGGCTGTTAAATCTATTTTTAAATCAGGAAGAGGTAGTAGTGAGGCATGCATGCTGTATTGTTGTGTATTGGACGATGTAACAGGGCTATAGTCATTAGTTAACCGGGCAATCATGCTGTCTTGCTCCATCTGTTGTATAAAACGTCCGTCTCCGTGTTGCTTAATGGAAATTAGTCCGCTCTGGCTTCCGAAAACAAAGCCGGGCCCTGGTTGCCAGTTAGCACCCGGTTCCATTCCGAGTATGGCTGAATAGCCTGTATACCCAGGCAGCACCGTTCCCCTGGTATTTGAATAAGTTATATTGAATGTTTTTAGTGAAGTAAGCAGGTAGGTAAGATATTTTTCACTGTAATATATACCATCGTAGGTTTCGTCACTGTTGTCAGCTTGATCAGACGTTGGCGGTTGTTGGCTATTGTCTTTACCGCCCGGTTTGGCTAGTGGTTGTTGCGGGCGTTGCTGCTTATCCTGATCTTTCAACATATCTTTCAGATAAGGAACTTTATTGTATAGTGTAGCCATGTTAAAGGTTCCGTTTAACTGGGCAGTGTTAGAGTTTGAGATGGTGGCCCCCAAACTGTCATATCCGAAAGGGGCATGGACCCATTCATAGGTGGAAGCATAATGTGCCGTAAGAGTAACGAAATCAAGGCCTGGGATTTCTTTGAGTGGCACCAAATAATTAATTCCTGCTGTTTGATGGAAATCGGTATTTACCTGGTGGGTGAAAAAATCATTTCTTACCGTATCGCGCTGTTGGGCCGTAGTAATAGGAAGCCCCTGGGGTTCCAATATGCGGGAGTCGTTGGTTGCCATATACTCTACTGTAAGTGATTTGGTAATGGGATAGGTAAGATTGTATGTCCGGGTTACATTAAATACCTTGCTAACATCAATAGGCAATTCAAGGTCGCCGGTGCCCGGAATAATGTTCCTTATTTGGAAATCGGCATATTCGCGGTCAAGGCTTGCATTCACAGAAAACTTATCAATCATCGGATAGAAATTAAAATCGCTTAGTAAGGCGAGGTATTTCCGTTTTCTGAAGAAGTCTACTTTTTTAAGTGGTTGTATTGGTTTTGGATGGAAAGAGTAGCTGTAGCCTAAAGATCCTTTATAACTCTTCTGAAAATTTAATACATAGTTTACATCATGGCTTGATTTATCTACGTATGCATAGGAGGCAGTAAAGTTTGTAATATCATAAAAATGCGATTTTTTAGCATTTTTTCCTTTGTTAATATGGACATTCGTAAAATTCAAGCTCCTTGCAATTGTTCTGCTTATGACAATGCTTTTTATTGAATCCTGCCCCTGTTTATTAAGGGTGTTTAATGTACTGGATAAAAGAATATCCGGGTCTAAGGGGTTATATTCAGGTAAAATCCATTGGTCCGAATAGGACATATAAGTAGGTACGCTTATATTCCAGGAAGGCGGTAAAAATTTACCCATTTCGAGATTAGTTGATATGGACCACCCTAAATCTGTTTCGCGGCTCAGGTTTCCTACGTTTGATTCAAGCGTTCCAAATCCGGGGGTAGATGCATTACCGGCTAAGGAAAGTGTTCCTAAGTCAGCCAGTTTAGCAGTTGCCCTGTCTACGGTTGCTACGCCTCCTTTTTCATTGAAGTCGGTCATCCGGAGTTCATCAAACCATACTTCGGCGCATTTGGGTTTCCCGTCATCGGTGCCTGCGGTTTGGGCAGTTCTTTTTGGGTTCCGTACGCCCAGCATCATCACCTGTACGTTGCTGATGGTAGGGTTACCTACTACTGTAACACTGTTAAGGCCATCTTTAACTGTATACGGAGTTTGCAGCGTTATATGGCTGTTAGATTCCATTGCTGCATCTCTGGACAGTTTTGCATTTTCAAGAGTTGAAAGTGAAATATCCATGGTATTTGCCAGGGGCCATACGACAAGTTGATCGTTATTATTATTGGTATTGTAGTTACCCGGAGGCGTTATGGCAAGGGGTACTGAATATTCATAATAATTGTCTGTATAATCACTTCCCAAACGTATGAATCCTGCAACATCACCATCTTTAAGGGGTTGGCTGGATTCACCCGATTCAGCATGAACAAACATATTCAGGGTTTTATATGCTCTTAAATCCAGTTGAACATTTTTTGTAACTCCCCTTGCATCTCCATCCTGCAGGTCGCATACTTGCAGGGAAAGAGAGCCTTCGTTCAATTGAACCAGATTTGCCGACTGCAGGTTTAGCTGGCGTTGTATTCCGGGAGGAATAACATAGTTTACAGGAGTGGTATTTGAGTTTTCCTCCAAATTTACCCCATATTCATTGAAGGTAGTAAATGCTTCATTCGGCACATAATCGCCTGGTGCAAGCAGGGTGCCTGCATATTTACGCCAGGCATCGCTCACCAGTTCGAGTTTAGCAAAACGCAGCAGCACCGGTTTGTCAAAACCTTTAAAATACATTCGTATATACTGTATCGTATTAAAGTCGGATATGGGGCCTACTCTGCGGATATAATCATCAATGGGTATTTTAAACTGGTACCAGGTGGTTGAGTGTGTGGTACCATCTGCCACCTGTACAGAAGCCGTATAGGCACTGATAATATAATTAGAACCTACATTGGATGATTGAATTGCGTTGGGCGTTATCTGTACTGCATATTCATAGTAGGCTTCCACTTGCTCCAGTGTATTGTCCTGGTTTATGTCTTCCGTGTTTGGCAGCGTTGTTTGGTCCGTTGGATAGCCCCCTGCATTTAAGGAGCCATATTGTGCCTGTGTAGGGGAGTTTCCTTCCAATCCATTATACTGCATATAACGCTGCACAACCCCTAAATTAATTCTGTCATAATCATCGCCCCTGTAATAATGGTAATCATCTGATGAAGGATCAGCATTTGCAGCGGAGTCTACCCTAGTACCCGGGCCATATTTTGCATTTACCGCATTTACATAGTTGGAGAAAAATACCTTTTCATCTGCATCTGACAAGCCATCCAAGCCAATATCCTGGAATGGCCGGGTTGTGTTATCATTGTCAAAGGCATTTACTAAGGAAGGATTGCTGGGAACCCTGCCCCATGCTGTTATGGTGTATGGGTTATTTGTATTGCTTGGATTTTCTGCATCGGTTGCATTAGTAGGCAGGCCATTTTCAAAACTTTTTTGCCCGTCTTTCAGCACATCTTCCGATACGGAGCCTAAATCAAAATATAAAGTTCCTGTTGCATTCGGATTAGTATTACTTGGTGTAATGCTATAAGGGCTCATCATCCAAAATTCAATGTACTGGATATTGTCTGTTACAAAATCTGTTTCCGATATCGGGCGCATAATACCTCCCCAACGTGATTGCGGATCATTCAAATCGCCTAAAGCATCTGCTATCCCTTTCGATACATTGGTACCAAGCGGAGGGTCGTAATTATAAGGCCCTCTCATTTGCGGGTAGAAACCAACGTTTAGCACCGGCAGGTTAATTGGGGTTCCGGTAGCCGATTGTTCATTTGGGAATATTTCCGTTTGAAGAACGATACGGATACGGTCGTCTGCCATTTCAGCTGTTGTTTCACCTGTAGGTGTAACTCCACTCGTTTCTTGCTGGAACAAGGGGTCAACATTATACCATGCTACTTTTGCACGGTTCATCCCGGTTCGCAAATCATTATTATAAGTGGCTTCAGGGAATTGTGCCGATTGACCTCCGGGGATACTTGCTAAAGACCACGCCGCCGGCGGCGAAATATCAATAAAATTTTCTGTGCCTTCGAAATCATCAATGTAAGCGGTACCTGTACTTCCAATAAATGAAGGGTGTCCCGGAATCATAGCAGCTACTTCAGAGCTGGCTGTAATTTCAGAAGGGGCTTTGGTGTGTATCATGGGAAGTTTGTCGATAATATCCGTGAGGAAAGGCGCCGGCTTTTTAAAATCGCCGTTTAACCCGATCATGGTGTTGGAAACCGGTTCCTGGCCTATGCTCACAATTTGTGTAAGGGGGTGTTCGGTATAATTAACGATGGTTGCACCCAGGTTAAAATCTTTCGATACCATGTAATCGAAATGCTGCCCAAAAAATGTTTTTGATTCTATGCTGAATAATGCATTATTTTCTAATGAAACCTGTATCGCCGTACCTGAACTCAATAAGCCCTGGTTAATTATTTTAAGCCTGCCCAATGTATAATCCACCGTATAATCTACGTTTTCAGTAAGTTTTTGCCCGCCTGCAGTTACAGTAACAGATCCCTGGGGAATATTCGATGCCCCTAAGTTTATATCGGAACTTGCTGATGATTGGAAACTACCTTTAATCCAAAACCGGTCAAGGGTAGGTATTTGCTGGGCAGAGATAAGCAAAGAGTCATATAGCGGCTGGAAGCAGTAATTAGCAGCTAAAGCCGCATTATCGCCCGCGGCTAACATTTTCATCCGGAGGTAATAACCAAAAGGTTCAACATTCGGGAACATCACATATCCATTGGTGGCATCAATGGTAACTCCATTTGCAAAATCAAATATACCATCCGGAACACGGTCTCCTTCCTGGTCTAACTGATCCAAGCCCAATACGCCTATAAGCTGTTTGCCTTCCAGTTTACCTTCGGGAAGATAAGGAACACTGTATCCGGTGGCAGCGTTACTGTACCAAACATTAAGCATGAAATTTTTCTGATTGATTTGGTAAGAGCCTAGGGAATAAATATTTTTCATCATCAGGTTCCAAATAGGTAAGCCGGGGGTTACATTCGTGCTTTTAAGCATTTTTACAACCATTTCATTCGTCGTTGGAACTCCGTCCGTTGAAAACTGTCCTACCTGATATACCTTTCCATTCAGCGTGTACTGGTATGCTACAGCCAAAACTTGGTTGTAATTTAACGGTTGTTTTAATGAGATATATCCTAACCGTGCATTAAGAGTATATTCAGAGGGCCCCAGCATTCGTGCTAGATCCACCTTTTCGTAATCAGTTACTTGCTGAAATCCTTTAGCTAGTAAACTGTTTATGGCAGAGGTAGGGGTTGAAACTCCACCCGATCTTTCTAAAACAAAAGGGTCAAGGGAGTTAACCGTATCGGATGGAGGATATTTGGTAATTGGAGACAATCCACTGGCTAAGGTTACCGGGCCGCCGGTTTTCTCGGTGAAGTGTGGCTTGCTTTCTCCCAAATCGCTAAATGCAAGAATGTAGCGGGTATTTTGTGTGGCGGATGAAGTATTAGTAACCCAAACTTCAACACGTGTAATGGTTATGCCTTCTGTAATAAGCGGCAAGTTTGCAAGAGCAGTGTCATAATGATCCCTGAAATACTGGCCTAAAAAATAGTGCTGATTTGCCATGTATTGATCTGCCTTTATATTAAAATTGGTCGTTTGTGAGCCATTCTGAACGGTAATGGTTTTTTTATCTCCTTTTTCCTGGGCATAAACGGTGGTAGAAGTTAATCTTCCAAATTGCAGTTTTACTTTTGCACCGAATAAACTCTGGCTACCTGTAATAAGGGTACCGGGAAGGTTGAAGGTGACATTACCTGCATCAATTTCTTTAATGATATCATCTTCTTTCCCTTGGTATTGCAGTTTCATTTGATTTTGGAAATCAAATGTTGCTTTGGTATTGTAGTTAGTGGTGAGTTTGAGTTTGGTTCCTATCTGCCCGGTTACGCTTAATTGTATATTCTCATCAAAGTTAAAAGTGGTAAGGCTTTGTTGTGCAACAGGTAAAGCAGGGTTTAGCATTTTGGAGTTGTTAAATCCAAATGTGAGCTCAGCAGAACCCGAAGGGGTGATATTTATCGTATTCCCGCCAAATACATCTTCAAAAAACTTTCCTCCGATTTTTATAGGAGGGATAAGCGATTTTCGCTGCTGGTCTGCCTGGCTTTGCGCATTGACCTTTTGATGGAAATATTTTTTTTCAGACTGTCGCCACATATATTCCTCATACTGGTCAGAATCCATTTCAGTTGGAGGGCGGTAGTCCATATTATTCCCAATTTTTTGAAAGATCTCATACTGCCCATTGGTTGTATTATACTCCACCGTTGTTTTAATATTGGAGGGATTGGAAAGCATAAGCCCCCCATTGGGTGCATAAAGCGGATTCATTACACCTGACTGGTCGGTGAAGGGGTAAGGAAGTTCGTTGTTGTTTTGAAGAGTATCGCTATCGGCCCTGCAAACAAGGTGATAAACGAAAATATTCCTGGAAAATATACTGGCCTTAGCTTCTGAAAAACAGAGCAAAGTCAATATTCCAAGAATAGGGAATATATATTTTTTTTTGGAGGTCAAAAATCTAAACTTAACAATAGGAGGAAAGATGTTGCATCAAAATGGGTTAAGTGGTTAATACTATTTAAATTAGAGGGGGCGAAATTAAAAATTTTTCAATACCTTTTTCACCAATTCTTCCAATGAAATGGAATTTTCTTCCTCTCGCATGATTTTATCTATGGCTTTTTCGGCTGCATTTCTAACAAATCCAAGTGTTTCAAGTGCATTTAACGCCTCGCTTCTTAAATTATTGTGTGTACCCGGTAATATGGCTGCGGAACCAAAATTTTCCTTGCCAACCTTGTTTTTGAGGTCGACAATAATTCGCTGGGCTGTTTTTTCTCCAATTCCTTTCACTGCTTTAAGCCGGCCCACGTCTCCATTAATAATGCAGTTTTGAATATCAGCAGGGGATATAGAGGATAGCATAACTCTTGCTGTGGCTGCACCAACGCCCGAAACGCTTATCAAATCACGGAACATTAAACGCTCGTCCCGGTCGGCAAAACCATATAAAACATGGGCATCTTCCCGTATTGCCTGATGGGCAAATAACTTGCAATCACCCGAATCGGGTATTTTATCAAAGGTATTAATGGAAATATTTAAAATATACCCTATGCCATTACAATCCAGTACTACATAAGCGGGGTTCTTTTCTATTATCTTTCCCTGAAAATATTCGTACATAGCTTTCTTTTGAAAGCATAAAAGTACATTTTTTTGGGGATGTGGCTTTTCAAAGAACAGATATACCTGAATGACAAAGAAACAAGGCAGTGAAGGCTATTTTTGTGGGATAAATTGTTGAATGAGGTATTCTGTATATCTTTGTTTTTGCAATTATTTATCGAATTCAGCAGGCACCGTAAGATTACCTGATGAAACCTGTAAATAAGAATTTAATTTTTGAACATATAATACAATATAAGAAATGGGACGCGTATTTGAAAAGCGGAAATATGTAATGTTTGCCCGCTTTGCCAAGATGGCAAAACAGTTTACAAAAATAGGCAGGGATATTGCAATTGCTGTAAAAGCCGGAGGGCCTGACCCTGATACTAATCCGCGGTTGCGGATGTGTATACAAAATGCACGGGCCGTAAATATGCCTAAAACCAATGTGGAAGCGGCCATTAAAAGAGCCTCCGATAAGGACATGGCCAATTATGAAGAGGTAATTTATGAAGGGTATGCTCCGCATGGTGTTCCGGTTTTAGTAGAATGCACTTCTAATAATCCTACCCGCACCGTAGCCAATATTCGTATGTATTTTGATCGGGCCGAGGGTTCTTTGGGTACGAATGGTTCAGTAAGTTTTATGTTTGAAAGAAAAGCTCTATTTAAAATATCTTCCGTAGGATTGAACAGGGAAGAAACAGAATTTGAACTGATTGATTTTGGGGCAGAGGAATTTACCTGGGATGATGAACACAACGACTTGATCATTCAAACTCCTTTCAATGAATTCGGGCACATGCAAAAAGCATTGGAAGAAAAGAAAATTGAAATAAAAGAAAGTTCTAAAACATATATCCCCACCACTACTAAGCATTTAACAGATGCTGAAGAAGCTGACCTGCTAGCCATGATTGAAAAAATGGAAGAGGACGACGATGTGGTAGCGGTTTATCATAATGCCAGATAAATGGCATATATTGCACTCCAATAATAAATTCGATCATTTTATGGATACACCACATATTGCCCAAAAGGCTAATTACCCTGTAGAACTTAAACCCGGAAAATACTGGTGGTGTGCATGTGGATTAAGTAAGAACCAACCGTTTTGTGATGGTTCTCACCGGGTAACCTCTTTTACTCCTGTTGAATTTGAAATAACTGAAACAAAAACAGTAAAACTTTGCGGTTGCAAGTTATCATCAAAAAAGCCATTTTGTGACGGGTTTCATAAAACCTTGATAGAGCCTATTAATCCTTAACCATCTTTTGCATTCTTGTTTGCATTTCAAATTTACCTGCTACAGAAGTTTTAAGTATTTTATTAATCCGTAGCCGGAATTCGTCCATAGAGTTATCTGCGGAAATGATTGTAATTGCATCTTCAAAGCTATTTGCAATGCAATTGTAAAATGTGGCGGAACGTTTATTATTACGATTAAAAGCCGCCACTCCACATTCAACCCGGTGCAGCATTAAGTCAGCCAACTCGTGTTCGTAAATGCCAACTTTTTTAAACTCCTTTATGAGTTTATTTACATTTAAATTAGTCCTGCGTTCCTTAGGATTAGCTGATGAATAAGCCTCCGTGATTTTTTTCTTGTATCTTTCAAGCAGAGGATTAGCACTGTTGGTAAGTTCCGCTGTATAAAATTCTTTTACGTTTTTAAATTTATCAAACAAGACCAACACTTCCCGGATAATATCTTCTTTGTCGGATTTGGCGAGATGCTTCAGCAGGGCTTTTTTTGTGAATTTCGTCACGGATAATTTATGGATTGAGTTTTATCCCGTTTTCCTCAAGGGTTATCATGCGTGTTTTATATAAAGCGCCGATCGCTTTTTTGAAATTCTTTTTACTGATGCCAAACATATCGTAAATATCATCAGCAGGGCTTTTATCCGATAAGGAAATAAAGCCCTTTTCTTGTTTCAGTTTTTCTAAAATCTTTTTTGATAGTTCATCCACTTTTTCGTATCCGGGTTTATCCAGAAGCAGGTCTATTTTTTGGTCGGGGCGTATTTTTTTGATATAGCCTTTTGTATGCTCGCCTCTATGCAACGTCCGAAATACATCGCTATCAAATAATACTCCTGTATGCGTATTGTTGATAATGGCTTTATATCCAATATCGGTTTGGGTGTATATTATCAAGTCAACTTCTTCACCTTCTTTAAATTCAGGTGGGGTTTTATCTAAAAAGTTTTCCACCTTGGCAGAACCTACTATGCGCCCACTTTGTTCATCTACATATATGTATACAACATAGGAATATCCGACTTCCATTTTTTGTTTTTGCTCCCGAAATGGAACAAAAAGATCTTTCATTAAACCCCAATCAAGGAAAGCTCCTATACCACTTACCGATACCACTTCCAGCAAAGCAAAATTGCCTACCTCTGCAAAGGGCTTTTCGGTGGTTGCAATAATACGGTCTTCTGAATCAAGGTGAATAAAGACATCTACCATATCCCCAATCTTTAAATCCTTGGGCACATAACGTATAGGCATCAGTATTTCTCCTTGCTCCTGCCCGTCAAGATAAACACCGAAATCTAATTCTTTAAGAACTACCAGTTTGTTCCATTTCCCTATTTCTGCCATCAGGCTTAAGACTTAGTCAGGGTAGGATCAACATCATCAGCATAAGCTAATATACCTCCTTTCAGGTTATATAAATTCGTATATCCGTGTTGCTGTTCGAGTGCTTGTATTACCGTTGCAGAACGTTTACCGCTGCGGCAATGCACCACTACTTTTTTGTCTTTGGCAATTTCGTCAAGATGCTCCATTACCGTTCCCATTGGAATAAGCTTGCCGCCAATATTGGCAACTTCAGCTTCATGTTCTTCACGAACATCAATTAGTTGGAAGTCTTCATGGGCATCCATCATCTTTTTCAGTTCTATCGGGGTTACTTCTTTCATAATTTAGAGCGTGTTGATAATCTTTACTGCAAAAGTAGGCAATTAACCTAATATCTAAATAACTACTTTTGCCTTGTGACTAATCCGCATATATTCAAATACGATAAGCAAGTTGAGCTTGAATCAGGTAAAAGCCTTCCGGGGTTTACGCTTGCATACCACAGCTATGGCAAACTTAATAAGGAAAAGAATAATGTTATCTGGATCTGCCATGCCCTTACGGCTAATTCCGATGCGGAGAACTGGTGGCCGGGCTTGATTGGCAAAGACAAGCTGTTTGATACTGAAAAATACTTTATTATTTGTGCCAATATACCGGGCTCATGCTATGGTTCTACCGGGCCGCTTTCCATAAACCCCGATACGGGCCGGCCATTTTATCATTCATTCCCTTTTTTAACGGTTAGGGATATTGTCGGCACACTTGATTTATTGCGGAAGCATTTGGGTATTGAAGAAATTTATGCAGTAATGGGTGGTTCACTTGGTGGACAGCAGGGGCTGGAATGGTCCATTATCTGTCCTGATGTGATTAAGAACTTGATAATGGTAGCATCCAATGCCAAAAGTTCTCCCTGGGGAATAGCTTTCCGGGAAAGCCAGCGCCTTGCTATTGAAGCGGATACTACCTGGAAACAATCTACTCCCGATGCAGGTATGCAAGGAATGAAAGCAGCCCGCAGTATTGCCTTATTAAGTTATAGGAACTACCAAACCTATCAGGAGTCTCAAAGTGAAGAGTCGGACGATACAGTAGATGATTTTAAAGCGTCCTCCTACCAACGCTATCAGGGAGATAAACTTGCCAAACGTAATTTTAATGCGTATTCATATTATGCTCTTTCCAAAACGATGGACTCTCATAACATAGGTAGATATAGAGGAGGTGTGGAAAAAGTTCTATCACAGGTTAAAACGAAAGTGCTTGCTATCGGAATAAATACAGATATTTTATTTCCCGCATCCGAATCAAAATTCATTACCCAACATGTAAAGGAAGGCAAGTATGAGGAAATAAATTCTTTATACGGTCATGATGGTTTCCTTATAGAGGTTCTCAAACTCACTGAAATTATTAATTGTTTTCTTAAATAAATTAAAATGGCACGTAAAAAACATCCGGAAACAATTGCCGTAAGAACCCAAACTGAAAGGACGAAATTCAACGAACATTCGGTCCCGCTCTATCTCACATCCAGTTTCGTTTTTGATGATGTTGAAATTATGCGTGCTATGTTTTCAGATGAAGTGGAAGGTAATATATACACCCGTTTTTCCAACCCAAATGTTTCGGAATTTACAGAAAAGATTCGTGTGCTGGAAGGTGCGGAATCGGGAGTGGCTTTTTCCTCGGGTATGGCTGCTGTATTTGCCACCTTTGCAGCTTTATTAAAAACAGGCGACCATATTATTTGTTGCGATTCGGTATTTGGTTCTACCCATACTATTCTTGAAAAACAGTTAGCACGCTGGGGTATCGGCCATACATACGTTGATATTCAAAAAACCAATGAGTGGGAAAAATATTTTCACCCCAATACCAAAATGATCTTTATAGAAACTCCATCCAATCCTGCTTTGGATATTATAGACTTAGGGTGGTTGGGCAAGCTTTCTAAAAAACATAAATGTATTTTGGTGGTGGATAATTGTTTTGCTACTCCATTTTTGCAGCAACCGATAAAATACGGTGCAGACCTGGTTATTCACTCAGCTACAAAATATATAGACGGGCAGGGCCGTGTACTTGGTGGCGTTACTGTCGGGAAGAAAGATTTAATGGTTGATATAAAAGCCTTTTTAAGACAAACCGGAGCATCCCTTTCTCCTTTTAATGCCTGGGTGCTTTCTAAAAGCATGGAAACATTGGCACTAAGAATGGAAAGGCATTCGGAGAATGCCTTGAAAGTTGCCCGGTATTTAGAAAAACATAAAGATGTGGAATCTGTCAAGTATCCTTTTTTACCTTCCCATCCTAAATATAAAATTGCTAAAAAACAAATGACATTGGGCGGTGGAATGGTTTCATTTATTATTAAAGGGGGGCTAAAACGCGGTAAGAAATTCCTGGACTCAGTAGAAATGGCATCGCTGACTGCTAACCTTGGGGATACCCGTACGATAGTTTCTCATCCGGCATCTACAACACATGCTAAACTTACCGAAGAACAACGAATAGCTTCCGGCATATTGCCCGGGCTAATCCGAATATCCGCAGGCCTCGAACATAGTGAAGATATAATTGAGGATTTGGAACAAGCTTTTAAAAAGTCGAAATAGAACTTAAGCAGCCACCCTTTGCAAAATTACTTTGCAGGGAATGGAAGAGGTTACTTTTACCGTGTGTCCTGCATGGAGCGGGATACTTAGATAATCTCCCGGCACAAGGCTGCGGATGTTTCCATCAATATTGATATCACAAGTACCTTCCAGTATCAGGAATTTTTCGTGTTCATCGGTATGCACTTCATAAGGTGTTTCACTTTGTATCCACACAACGGCAGTAGATGCTTGAGGTGTGTATCCAATAAGTTTTACATATATCTGATTGAAATCGTTTGGTAGTGCAATGTCTTTGCGATTCAACCATTCACTATAATCCTGTATGGTTGATTTATCATTGAGAATGGGCGGGAATGAAGGTTGTTCCCCATTCTTTAATCTTTCCATATAATCAATAGAAGCAAGTATCATGGGCTTGATGGTTGCATTCGGAGCCTTGGAAAAAGCTTCCGCATACACTTTCAATGTCTCTGATATCTCCTGAATCTTTCTGGTTAATTCCGGATACTTGAAAACCATTGTATCCACTTGCCTCATTTCCTCAGCAGAAGCCATTCCTAAAACATACATTTCAAGAATACCGGACTCGATAAATGATTCTATATTTTCCATTTTCTTTTTCTGCGGCCAATCATTTGAGCAGGGACCAAATATATAATTTTAATGATTAATTGTGTGTTTCTCAGGTCATCAAATCATAGTATTTACGTAGTAAATTCATTTTTGGTTTTATATCTGCTCATAATTGTAATTTCGCATCCTTAATATGAGCATATTCCAAAAGACCGGCATCCTTCTTTTAAACTTGGGTACTCCTTTAAGCCCTGAAACGGCTGATGTGAGAAAGTACCTGCGGGAGTTTTTGTGCGACCCAAGGGTAATTGATATGCCATGGCTGCAAAGGCAGCTGCTGGTTAACTGTATCATAGCCCCATTCCGGGCGCCTAAATCGGCAAAGCAATACAAGGAAATATGGACCAAAGAAGGGTCACCGCTTCTTATCCATAGCCAAAACCTGGCAAAAAAACTACAGCAAAAAATGGGCGATGCTTATGCGGTGGAGCTCGGCATGCGCTATCAGCACCCTCCTGTATCTGATGCTTTGAATAAACTGTTAAAGACGGAGGGCATCGGCAAGATTGTGATAGTTCCGCTCTATCCTCAATATTCTGCCTCTGCAACTTCTTCATCGGTAGATAAAGTATTGGAGTTGTTAAGGAAACAAGATGTAATTCCTCCCTTTGTTTTCACCGGGCCATTTTACGATAATCCTTTATTCATTGAGGCTTTTACAAAAATCTGGAAAAAGGAATACAAGCTGGAGGAGTACGATTATTTTTTATTCAGTTATCACGGGTTGCCTGAAAGGCATATAATGACTGCCTCTGTAGAAAAGAACATGCACTGTAATTTGAATGGATGTTGCGGTGAACTTTCCTTGAGGAACTATTTTTGTTACCGGGCGTCCTGCTTTCATACTACTCGATTGCTTGCAGATGCACTTCAGTTAAAGAAAGGAACTTACAGCGCCTCTTTTCAATCGAGGCTTGGCAAAGACCCTTGGATAAAACCTTATACCGATACTACCATCATTGAAAAAGCTAAATCAGGAATTAAAAAAATGCTGGTCTTTTCTCCCGCTTTTGTAGCCGATTGCTTAGAGACCATCTACGAAGTGAAAGTAGAATATGCCCGTTTATTTAAAGAGCATGGAGGTGAAACCTTGCACCTTGCAGAAAGCCTCAATGACAATGATGAATGGGTTGAAGCCCTTGAAAAAATCATCCTCGGCCAGTAATCTAATTGTTAAAGAAACTTAAATCCATTATATATTTAATGGACGGTAAAACCATGTTGCGTACTATTGTCGTAAATAGATTAAATCGGAACATCATGAATGCAAAACTGGTAGTATTAACATTGTTGACTTGCTCCTTACAGGCATGTTCGCAACAAAATTCAAAAACTATGGATAACACCCAAGATCAAACCAAGGTTGACAGCACCCACTGGAGAAAATTAACTCCAGAGGAAGCATACGTAATAGTTAATAAAGGAACCGAGCGTCCTTATGTGGGGAAGTATACTAACAATACCGTTAAAGGTATTTACACTTGCAGGCGTTGCGGGACTCCGCTATTCACTTCGAGCGATAAGTTCCCGTCGGAATGTGGCTGGCCCAGCTTTGATGATGCCATACCCGGTGCGGTAAAACAAATTCCGGATGCTGATGGTGAACGTACCGAAATTGAATGCGCCCGTTGCGGAGCTCATTTGGGACACGTATTTAAGGGAGAGCATTTTACAAATAAAAATACCCGCTACTGTGTAAATTCCATCTCCATGGATTTTATCCCGTCTGATAGCGTGAAGGCCAATAAATAAAGAAGTTTTCGTTTGTGTGTGTTAGATTAAAGCCTCCTTCCGAGCAATCGGAAGGGGGCTTTTTAATTTTCAATATCAGGGTAATTGGCTATTGAAACTCAATAATACATACTTTTGCTGTATGAAGCTTGCCAGTGTAATGCAAATGATCTCCCAATGGAGACTTAAATTAAAACTAAGTCCGAATAACTTTTTTCTGCTGCTATGTGTGGTAGTGGGACTAGTCGCCGGCCTTGCAGCGGTAGCTTTAAAGAGAGCAACGGAAGGCCTGGAGTATTTACTGCAGGTGTATGAAAGAAGTGGAAACTGGGTGCTTCTTGTTTCTCCGGTTATCGGAATTTTATTGGCTACTACATATGTTTGGATTTTCCGCAAAGGCAAGTTAGGGCGGGGAATCAGCAATGTGGTTGAAAATATTGATACCAAAGGTGGATACATGGAAAAAGACAAAATGTATTCCCATATGATCACCTCGTCGTTCACTGTTGGGTTGGGTGGCTCTATGGGATTGGAGGCTCCTATTGTAGTTACCGGTGCAGCCTTTGGTTCCAATATTGCAAGCTTATTTAAACTGACCGATGAAGAAAGGGTTTTGCTTTTAGCTTGTGGTGCATCAGCAGGTATATCTGCCATTTTTGGTGCTCCTATCGCGGGGGTTCTTTTTTCCATTGAAGTGTTGTTAAAGAAATTTTCTACCGTTCATTTTGTCCCTTTGCTTATTGCTTCGGCCGTGGCATCTGTTATCTCTCAACTCCTTTACCATGGCGGACAGATATTCTATATTTTTACCCAGGGATGGGACATTAAAGCATTGCCTTTTTATTTAATTCTGAGCATCATCACAGGTTTTTATTCACTCTATGTTCTTAAAAGTATTACCTATTCTGCCAATTTATTAGAAGGAATAAAAAACCCCTACAAGAAAGCATTGATAGGAGGAATAGCTTTGGGTGCCATGGTTTTTCTTTTGCCACCTTTGTATGGGGAAGGTTATCATACTGTGCAGATGCTGCTCAACTCCGATTACACGAGGCTATTTGACAGCAGCCTCCTTTTTAATTTTCATAACAGTAAGTATGTATTGCTTTTAGTAACTGTTGCTATTCTTTTGCTGAAAATATTTGCTACGCAACTTACACTTAGTGCAGGCGGTAATGGTGGCTTCTTTGCTCCTTCGCTTTTCATGGGTTCCGTAATTGGGTTCTTTTATGTGTATAGCGTTAACTATTTCAACATCGGTAAAATCATTGGAATTGAAAAGTTGAACGAACCCAACTTTATTGCCGTGGCTATGGCCGGATTGATGAGCGGTGTAATGCATACTCCCCTTACTGCTATCTTCCTTATTGCGGAGGCCACCGGAGGCTATACCCTGCTTGTCCCGCTGATGATAGTATCTTCTTTTTCCTATTTGCTGACCAAATATTTTCATCCTCAATCTATTTACCAGAAGCATTAATTTTTTGCCTGGCGAGTTGTAAAAAGGGCATAAAAAAGCAATCATTTAGCAATGGGTTTTGCAATGAATTAGCAATAGAAATGCAATGGGTTTTAAATTTCGATATTCTATAACAGACTGAATAGAAGAATTTTAAAAATTTGTTTATTGCTTTTTGCAATGCTAAGCAATAGAGCAATAAAAATATGTCACGTAATATCCCTGAAAGTATTTGTCTCATTTCGATTTTTTAACTGACCACTGACTCCCGATAGCTATCGGGATGATTACTGTCAACTATAATACAAAGTTACTGCATGAAAAAGTGCTTTCTTAAAAAGTCAATGACCATAAAGAAAAGTTATGAGTTATAAGTGATGAGTTATGACTGTTCGTCATTTGCGAGCGCAGCGTGGCAATCTTACCAATTGGGGTAAGACTGCTCATCCCTTGCAATGAGGTGCCAAATACTTATGCACTGTTAATAAGTTAAAGTTCCTTTAGGGGTTTGGGGCTGGTCATTTTCTATTTTTAGCCTCTTTTTAACATTTCAAAATAAGACGAATTTTCACGGATTACAAATGCCTTTTTTGGGGTTAACTATTTGTATTTCTGTTTGTTGTAAATGAGAATCCGGAAAAAGCAAAAGTCGCATTTTGAGGGTCAATGTAATAAATTAAAAAGTGGTTTTGGGAAAAGTCATTGACTTTTTGAAGGAAAATAATACATTGGATTTCAGAAGCCACCGCAGCATTTTCCCCTAAAACTACTGCGGGAGGCTCCGAAACTTTGGAAGATTATTCTGTCATGAGTTCTCCCATATAAATAACCAATACGATACAGTTAGACGATTATTGCAAAATTAACTTGCACCACAGTTAGGCAAATAGCAAGCCACCTTAGTTACGCATTAATATCTGCTAAAACAATCAGGTAACTTAACAGGATATTTTTATTGTAGTCGTCTAATTTATAAAATCATACTTGTTATGTTTGAACTAAGCAAAAAAATTCTTGAAAAAGTTAGTTTTGACAGAGCTTTATTTTATAAAGAATTAGTCAAAACTTTAAAATGGTTGAAACCCGATGAAAAAATGCTTTTGAAGGTGTGGTGCCTAACCAAGTTTGGACACATATACAAAGATGTAATAATGGATGCTTTCAGGCATGTAACTAAAACGTAAGCATGAGGAGTTTGGCAGGGATATTTACCATAGCGCTCATGTTGTTTGTAGCAGCGGCTTGCAGCAAGAAGGATACAACTCCTGCAAGCGTCCCATCAGTGGTGAATTATGAGGTTGCTTTCAGTATTTCTTCTCTCCAGTCAAAATACCTGTTTATATATACTGATATAAATGGAGCGCATACCGATACCATTTACACTCAGACAGACAGCATTGTAACGCAGGTTCCATCCACCGATATGCAAGTTTTGCAAAAAATACAATGCCTTGATACCTTGGAGCCGGATGTTCTTACCATAAAAGCCTATATGAATGGAAGTTCAATTTCTAATACGAAATATAAAACTGGCACCGGGCCATTAGTTGCAGGGGTTCAGTTGCAAAGTCTTCAATAGAAGCGTATAGCCCGACCTGAAGGGGTACGCCCTAACCAACAATCTTATTCAAGTCTTCGGTAAAACCCTCCCAAACTTTGAACTTCTCTTCCAGTTTGGTTTTTAAAGTTTGGTATTCGGTAAGCACTGCTGAAGAATTAATATTGGTTTCGTAAAAATCCGGCTGATTAATGATTTTCTCAGTTTCGCTAATTTTCTTTTCCAATTCTGCAATTTCGTCTTCGGTCTTTTTAATTTTCGATTCCAGTTGCTTCACTTTCTTGCTTTCATCTTCTAACGCTTTGGGCTTAATATTGGCTGCTACAGCCTTTTCCAGCTTTTTATCTTCCGAGCTTACTCTTGTTTCATTCAGCCTTTCCAGTTTGCGTTTGCGCATGAACTCATTAATATCGCAAAGGTGTTCTTTCACATGCCCGTCGCGGTATTCATAAAGCTTATGAACTAATCCGTCTAAAAAATCCCTATCGTGAGAAACGATTATCAGTGTGCCTTCATAATTAAGCAAGGCTCTTTTTAAAATATCTTTTGAGCGTATGTCTAAGTGATTGGTGGGCTCATCTAACATGAGGAGATTATAAGGTTGCAGGAGGAGTTTACAAAGCGCCAATCTTCCCCGTTCACCACCGCTTAGCACCTTTACTTTTTTATCTACATCTTCTCCGCTAAACAGAAAAGCACCAAGCAAATTCCTCACCCTTGCCCGGATTTCTCCCACAGCTAATTCATCAATGGTATCAAAAACGGTTTTGTTTACATCAAGCTTCTCAGCCTGATCCTGTTCGAAATATCCCATCAATACGTTATGCCCCAGCTTTACAACTCCTTCTGCTTCCGTCTGTCCCGAGATCATTTTCATCATGGTGGTTTTCCCTTCTCCGTTCCTACCGACAAAAGCTATGCGTTCGCCCTTTTCTAAAATAAAATTGGCTCCTGAAAAAATTCTTTTTTGAGGATAGGCCTTGCCTGCATTCTCAACTGTTAATGCAATTTTTCCACTATGGGCAGGTGGCGGAAACCGGAAATGCATACTTGCTGTATCATCGTCTTCCACCTCAATAATATCCATTCTATCCAGTTGCTTTATCAGCGATTGCGCAAATGCTGCCTTGCTCGCCTTGGCCCTGTATTTATCAATAAGTACCTGGGTTTTAGCAATTACCTTTTGCTGATTCTTGGCGGCGGCTTCCTGCTGCTCCCTTCTTTCCTTGCGGAGAACAAGGTAATGGCTATAATTGGTTTTGTAATCGTATATCTTATGGTTAGAAATTTCGATGGTGCGGGTGGTAACGTTATCTAAAAACTTTTTATCGTGAGAGATTAGCACCAGCGACCCGGGGAATGTTTCCATAAACTCTTCCAGCCATTGCATAGATTCAATGTCCAGGTGGTTAGTGGGCTCATCGAGCAATAAAACATCGGGCTTTTGCAGCAGAAGTTTTACCAACTCAATACGCATCCTCCATCCACCGCTAAGTTCTGATGTAGGGCGGTTGAATTCGCTACGCTCAAATCCCAAGCCTTTGAGTTTTTTTTCAATTTCTTCATCCCGGTTGCCGGAGCCTAAAATATCAAGCCGGTGAGTAATATCGGTTATCTCGGTAATTAAATTCGAGTAGGAATCGGTTTCATAATCGGTCCTGGTCTCTAACTGATGGTTGACCTCTAGCAAGCGGGCTTCGAGCTGCTGCATTTCAATAAAGGCGGTTGCCGCCTCTTCAAACACGGTTTTGCCATGCTGGTGAACCATATCCTGCGGAAGGTAGGCTATTTTAAGTCCGTTGGGTTTGCCGATAGTGCCGGTAGTAGGATTTTGCAATCCTGCCAGCAATTTAAGCATAGTACTCTTACCCGAGCCGTTTTTTCCTGCCAGGCCAATTCTGTCATTATCATTCACAAGGAAGCTTACACTCTCAAAGAGAGTAAAGCCGCCGAAGCTTACACCTAAGTTATTTACCGATATCATTTTTTCAAAAAGAGTTGCAAAAGTACACTAAAAAAGAAAAAGGCTGTTGCATTACGATGCAACAGCCCTCAGGGGAAGGTTAAATAACAGAATTACTTACCTGCTTTCTTAACCGGAGCCGGTTTAGCAACATGCTTTACAGCTGGTTTAGCGGCAGGCTTTCCTGTAGGCTTTGCAGACGGCTTAGCGACTGGTTTTACCGGGCCCGGTTTAGCAGTAGGGGCTTTGGGTACTTGCTTTACTATATGGGGAGAAGCAAAAGAAATGCCTCCCAAAAGGAGAGCGCCTGCGACTATTAAACTTAACTTTTTCATGGCTTTTATTTTTTAATTATTAATGGTTAGAATCTGAAAGCAAAGCTACAGTGGCAGCATGAAGATGGTATGAAGGCTAGAAGAGGCTATTGTGAAGGAATGTTAAAACAAAAAAGGCCGCTGCGTTACGGCGCAGCGACCTCTTAAGTTGGTTAAAGGGCAGAATTACTTAGCTGCTTTTTCTTTAGCTGCAACCTTTTTTTCTTTGGTAGCAACTTTCTTTTCCTTTACTGCAGTTTTCTTTTCTTTTACTGCAACTTTCTTTTCTTTGGTTGCAGGAGCAGCAGGTGCACTTTGAGCGAAAGACATTCCTCCTAAGAGGATTACACCGGAGAGGATCAAACTTAACTTTTTCATGACTTTTGTTTTTTAAATTGTTAATGGTTAATTACTGAGAGTAAAATTACAGTGGGAGCATGAAGAATGTATGAAGGCTGTGGTGGCTACTGTGAAGGAATGTTAAAAGGAATTTACTCACCCTTTCCATTCTCCTCTCTATTTTATT
>Ga0206858_1064_pt1 | contig 31625 bp, 24 predicted proteins | sample Alteio_BWOrgCont_46_FD_152622 | JGI IMG/M metagenome (GOLD analysis project Ga0206858, IMG submission 152622) | Enriched cells from forest soil in Barre Woods Harvard Forest LTER site, Petersham, Massachusetts, United States -... | ecosystem: Environmental > Terrestrial > Soil > Temperate forest >... | reverse complement strand
ACTCCTCGTCCACGTAGATTTGGCAAAACACTGAATCTTTCCATGCTCAAATACTTTTTCGAGCACCAGAATAGCCAGGAAGAATCAACGGCATATCTTTTTGAAAAAACCAACATTTGGAAAGATCAAAGATATCGAAAACTTCAGGGACAATCTCCTGTCATTTTTATTACACTTAAGGATGTAAAAGTAGATACGTGGGCTGAGGCGTATCAACAATTTACAGACTTACTCATAGAAGAAGTTGAGCGCCTTGTTGAACCAATTTATGCATCGCTAACACCACGCTATCAACGTTGGTACAATGCTATTTTAGATGAAACAGCAACGGTTACTAATTATAAAAATAGTCTGTTTACCCTCACTAAAATTTTGAAAAAATACTACAAGAAAAAAGTTATTGTTTTAATTGATGAATACGATTCTCCCATTACCCACGCCTACCTTAAGGGCTACTATCCAAAGATGATAGGCTTTGTGCGTGGACTGCTTTCCAAGGTACTTAAAACCAATCCTGCTCTGGAACGAGCATTGCTAACCGGCATTACACGTACAGCCAAAGAAGGGATATTTTCAGGGCTCAACAACCTAGCTATTTGCACGGTGCTGAATGAAAAATATTCTGACAAATTTGGCTTTACGGACAATGAGGTTAATGCGCTGATCACACAATACAATCTTAAAGAACATCAAAATGATATCAGGTCGTGGTATAACGGATATACCTTTGGCAAAATGCAGGTGTATAATCCCTGGTCGGTCTTAAATTGTATTGATTCCAAGGGCATATTAAAGCCTTATTGGGTGAATACTAGTGACAATGAGTTAGTGGCAAAGGTCATTGCGCAAGCAAGTGATGAAACCAAGGATGAACTTAAGCTGTTACTTGAGGGCAAACCCATAACAAAAAAAGAAATAGATGAAGGGGTTGTGCTCCTCGAACTTGATTCTGAAGATCAAGAGCCTTGGAGTTTTTTGCTGTTTACTGGATATCTTACCGCGATAGATTGTGTCGTTAAAAACGATCTATACCTTTATAGTCTTGCAATTCCCAACAAAGAAATCCTAGTGCTCTACAAAGACCTGGTGCTAAAAGCAATTGGTAAAGTATTTTCGTTTGCCAAGCTTAAGAAATTATTTGAGGCGCTGATTACTGGTGATGTGACCAACGTTACTACCCTATTACAAGGATATATTGATAGCATGTGTAGCTTTCATGACCTCCCCCAAGATGATATGGAGCGGAGTGTACACATGTTTGTTCTTGGGCTGCTGGCCGAACTTTCTTATCGATACATAATACAATCAAACCGCGAATCTGGTGATGGCCGTTATGATATTATGCTTATGCCACGTGATCATAACGATTTTGGCGTGCTCCTGGAGTTCAAAAAAACAAAAAGTAAAACAAAGGCTGTCCTTGCAACGACGGCAGACAAGGCACTGCAACAAATCAAAACGCATGACTATAAAAAACAGCTGCGAGACTTTGGTTATCGGGGCAAAATTGTTTGCTACGGCGTTGCTGCCTGCGGCAAACACATCGCGGTCAAGACTGAGACGATAGGCGCATTGTAACAAACAATCTATTTCCCTTCTAAAAAAAAACTTTTCTGCAGTGACTTCCGCTAAAAAATATGCCAACGCTGGCGGCAAGTGCAACGACCATGCCGTTGCCAAGCATGTGTGCCTGGTCGCCAAATGGTAATGCGTACAATGATAATTATATTGTGACGGCGTCGGCCCTGAATGGCGGGGCAAGGCGGTTGTTTTACTTCGATCCGTTTGGTAGTACTGGATATTACGCGTAGGTGCCTAAAGGCCTCGGTACCTAAAATGCCGAGGCCTTTATTCTTATTGCAAGGCATGGTTGAGCATGGTAGGCTTATCCATTATCAAGAACCAAGCCCAATACCTGCGTGAAAGGATAAGCCATGATCTTTCTCGATCCCTGCAATGATGTTGCCTTTAAAAAAATATTCGGATCCGAAGCACATAAACGTGTTACCATCTCTTTTCTTAACTCCATTTTAGAGTTCACCGGTGATAGGGCTATAACGGATGTTCAATTCATGCCAACAGAACAAAAACGCATGATGAAAGATAAAAAGGATAATATTCTTGATATTTTGTGTACCGATCAACTAAGGAATCAATACATAATAGAAATTCAAGTTCGTGGCGTCAAAGACTTCCAAAAGCGCATGTTGTTTTATGTTGCTAAGACCTATGTCACCCAGCTTGAGTTTTCAAAATCGTATCGCAAGCTTCTACCTGTCATTGGTGTTGCTATCCTTGGTTATACGTTGTTTCCTGAAAAAGAAAAATATAAGTCAATTTACCAAATGCAAGATATACAAACTCATGAGTGTGATTTTGACGGAATCAGCATCGCTGTCGTTGAGCTACCTAAATTTAAAAAAGAAGAAAATCAGCTCGTCAACGATGAGGACAAATGGCTTTATTTTTTAAAAAAGATAGATAAACAAGATCATGTTCCTGCCCCTTTAGCAGAGGATGCATTTGAGGAAGCATGTCAAACTGCTACACGTATGACATGGACAGACGAAGAAATGAATGCATACTACGATTCATTTATACGAGCAACCGATGAGGAGGGAGCGTTGGAGCTCGCAACTGAAAAAGGGGAAAAAAGGGGTGAGCTCAAGGTAGCCATCAAGTTGCTTAAGGCGGGCGTAGATATTAACACAATTGCTGTCACTACTGATCTATCAATTGAACAAATCAAAGCACTGCGAGAAAAAAAGTAGCATCGTTTATACGCACTCAACCATAAAGCGGCTCAGTAACCACTCACCCAACCTCATGCAAGACACCATTGGCAAGCCGATACACCGTCTCCATCCGCTGATAAATCTCCTTATCATGCGAACAAATAATAAGCCCCATGCCCCACTCGCGCTGGGCCTGAACAAAGATATCAATCATTAGTTGCGCATTATGGGCATCCAGATTACCGGTTGGCTCATCAGCGATCAGGAAGGCCGGCCTGTTGAAGAGTGCACGCGCGATTGCCACACGTTGCTGCTCGCCACCCGATAATTGAAAGGGGTAGGAGTCTGCTTTGCTGGCAAGGCCGACCATGTTCAATAGGGATTGGGCACGCTCCATCACTAGCTGCTTGGATTCACCTTTAATAAGCCCCATCAGCATGATATTTTCTAATGCCGTCAGCTCATTGAGTAAATAATGGAACTGAAAGACAAAGCCTATCGTCCTGTTGAGAAATAATTTCTTTTCCTGGCCACGCATAAGCGCAGTAGAAACATCATTATAATACACCTGGCCAGATGATGGCTCATCAAGTAGGCCAATGATGTGCATCAACGTTGATTTACCACTACCAGACGATCCGGTGATGGCATATGATTTGCCTTTACTGAACGTGACGGATATTCCATTGAGTACCTGTAAGGATTTATCGCCCTGATCATAGGCTTTGAAGATATCATAGAGCTTAAGACTGTCTACATGCGGCTGCATACACGAACCTTTCGTTTCTGACTATAAGAAATCATACAATTACCAACCTCCACTCTCATCTCTCTCGGCGCTCGTCCTTGGTTCGAGCCCTTCGACAAGCTCAGGGTGAGCGCTGTGCTATTCCGCTCATGGTGAGGAGGCTCTATGAGCCGTCTCGAATCCATGCTTACGCAGCTCCTCACCACGAGCGCTCACCCTGAGGAGGCCGGAGGCCGTCTCGAAGGGGTCGAAGGATAGGAGCGCCTCTACCATCCTTTCTATAACACTAAGAGTCTTGCATTACAAGCACCATTTTTTTTATTATGAGCGATGAAGGACTTCGTAGACACAGGGCCACGTTCATACTATGAAAATGTGTAAATTTTAACATTTAATACGTGACAAGCAAGAGTGTTTACGCTAACAGGGGGAGGCAGAAGGACATGTCTAACACTAAACAAGACTTTATGCTAGAAAATGATATCCCATCATTGTTGCCGGTTGTACCGACCATTGATGTTGTCGTTTTTCCGCATATGGTTGTGCCACTACTCATTCTTGATGAGAAAATCATCAAGGGGGTTGAGGCAGCATTACAGGGCTCAAAGAAGATCTTATTGCTTGCTGCGCGGCAGCAGGCTGCTGATTACCACGGACCAATTGGTATTCAGGATCTTTATAAGATGGGAACCATCGGCAATATCATGCGAATCATGCATTTGCCGGAGGGCGGAATCAAAGTTCTTACACAGGGAGTATGTAAAGCACACGTCCAAGAGGTACACTCAGACCAAGACCTCTTGCAAGCAAGGATCGATCCTATTGATCCATCTCAAGCATCTAATTGTGACCCAAGTGAGCTGGAACAACAGATCAAAAACTTATTGACGCTGATTGATCGTATAGCCGCTAACGGTCGCATGTTCAGCCCAGATTTTCAGGCTATTTTGGGCCAGATTCACGATCCAGAAAGGATCGCTGATTTCATTTTATCGCACCTTAACGTCAACGTTGCCCAAGCCCAAACATTGCTAGAAAAGGATAATGTCATACACCTTTTAGAGGGTATTCAGGAATTTTTACAAACAGAATGCGAGATGAGCTCCATGCAGGAGCGCATTCGCACTAATGCCAGGGAATCAATTAATCGCTCACAACGTGAATATTACCTACGTGAGCAGCTCAAAGCAATACAAAAGGAGCTGGGCGAAGAGAGTGATAACGAGCTTGATGACCTTAAACAAAAGCTTGCAACATTAACGCTCACCGCTGAAGCACGTACAGAAGGCCAGCGCCAAATCCGCCGCCTTGAAAAGACCCCACCAGACTCTATGGAGGCAACCGTCATTCGCAATCACCTAGAATGGCTCTTGGGTATGCCATGGGGAACACAAACAACCGATAATGCAAGCCTTGCTCACGCAAAGACCACGCTTGATGCCAATCATTACGGCCTTGAGGAGATTAAAGATCGCATTTTAGATTATCTATCAGTGCGTTTCTTAAAAAAGGACTGTTCCACACCAATCCTTTGCCTTGCAGGAGCTCCCGGCGTTGGAAAAACCTCGCTTGGGCATTCCATAGCAACCAGCCTTGGCCGTAACTACTTTCGTATTTCGCTGGGCGGCGTGTACGATGAATCGGAAATACGCGGGCATCGCCGTACCTACGTTGGTGCCATGCCTGGCCGCTTTGTGTATGCCATGCGTAAAGCTGGTAGCATGAACCCGGTCATTGTTATTGATGAAATTGATAAAATTGGTATGTCAAACCGCGGTGATCCATCTGCCGCACTGCTGGAAATACTTGATCCGGAACAAAATCACTCTTTTTATGACAACTATCTCGGCATCCATTTTGACCTATCCAAGGTTATGTTTATCGCAACAGCAAATGACGTTAGCGCCATTCCGGGCCCCTTGCGTGACCGCATGGAAATCATTCATGTATCGGGCTATACACACGAAGAAAAAGTATCAATCGCTGAGCGACATCTACTTGGCAAGGCTATTAAAAACAGTGGCCTTGAAGATAAGGGGATGATCCTTGATCGAGCCGCTATTGGCAAACTCATTACTGAATACACTCGTGAAGCTGGCGTACGCGATCTGGAGCGCCACATACAAAAGCTTTGCTCGAAATATGCTCGCGCCATGGTTGAAAATAATGCCATAGCAACCTTTAGCCATGATAATTTGCACACGTACCTTGGCCCAAGTAAGGTACACAATGAGCATATCAGTCATAGTAACCGCATCGGCGTTACCAATGGCCTTGCATGGACACCATATGGCGGTGATATTTTGATGGTTGAAGCGGTCCTGATGCCTGGCTCAGGCAAGTTCCTCATGACCGGACAACTTGGTGATGTGATGAAGGAATCAACACAAGCAGCTATGACCTATGTTAAGGCACACGCAGCAGACTTCAATATTGACCCTAAAATGTTTACAAAATACGATCTACACATCCACTTGCCAGCAGGCGCCATTCCAAAAGACGGTCCCTCTGCAGGGATCACGGTCTTATCATCAATGTTGTCTGTGTACACGGGAAGAGCGATTAGCGGCGATTTTGCTATGACCGGTGAGCTGAACCTCCAGGGACAGGTACTGCCAATTGGTGGGCTTAAAGAGAAAATCTTGGCTGCAAAACAACATGGCCTTAAAAACATTATCATTCCTAAATCTAATCAACGAGATTTAGCCGGCCTTGATAAAATATATGAGGGCTTAAAAATCCTGTTGGTGGACGACGTTACTGAAGTGCTTGGACACGTATTGTTACCGCATTAAAAAGATAAAAGGTCCGTTAAGATTGTGCAAAACGGACCTTTTATGCTTGACGTAAAATCTTTTCTAGTTCTTGGCTACACTGTTCTAGAACCTGCTGATAATACAACAAGATCTGCATGCGGCTTGTAGGCACAGCACCATTGTAACGCTCTTTAACGTCACTGATATAATATTGCAGCCGCTGCCGTTCACGGTAAACATCGGCCAGTAGAATTTTTGTCTCTTTAATGTCAATAACCTTATGCCGCGTGTGAACACCACTAAAGCGGGCATAAAAAGCCTCTTTAACATCTTGAGCGTGGGTAATAATATCGAGCATGCGCTTATAGTCATAAACGCCAGCTAATGGCAAATATGCTTGCGATAACGGCCTAAAGTTTCGCACCCTAGCCGTGGCCGCCTGGCTATTATCAGGCTTGCGCTTAACGTTCATATAGTGCTTTCGTAGGAGTAGGCCTAACAAAAGTAGGCTTAAGACTACGAGAAATACTCTTTTTTTGCCGCCCATGCTGCCCCCCTCACCCATTACATTTTTATAAATTTTATAATTCTACGTTAATATATTGCATGTTGATCAATTGCTGATTATTTCTAATTGTAATTTATGTGGCACATAAAAGCAATGATATTGATGACAAAGTTGGATTTAGCCATATACTAGCAATAGGTTGGCACTCGTATCCTTCGACCCCTTCGAGACGGCCTCCGGCCTCCTCAGGGTGAGCGCTCGTGGTGAGGAGCTGCGTAAGCATGGATTCGAGACGGCTCATAGAGCCTCCTCACCATGAGCGGAATAGCACAGCGCTCACCCTGAGCTTGTTGAAGGGCTCGAACCAAGGACGAGCGCCTTTTATCCTTAAATTTAATTTTAAAATTTGATAAAAAAACAGCGCTCGTCCTGAGGAGAAACCGAAGGTTTCGTCTCGAAGGATATGAGCGCAACATTTAAGAAAGACCAGTATGGAACTGTTTATTATAGTAATAGGCGTTATTTTCAGCGTATTTTCCACACTCATTTTAAGTTACGTCTCTATGACAACCATGATTGGGCCGTGGATAGCCCCAATGCTTATCCTGCTAGGTCACGCTCTTGTGCGGTTCAATCGATCATCCAATCCGGATACAAACAGCAAAACCATAGCCAGCCTCATGGCTATTGGCGCTGGTGGCGGCATTATTGCTACCGGTGTTGGCTTTGCTCTTCCAACCCTATTTTTTCTAGACCCGGTTATTTTTGCAAACTGGCTTGCCAACTCCTGGTACTTTTTTGGTATTATTGCCCTTCTCTGCCTTGTAGCAGGAAGCTTAGGGCTGTACCTAGGACGCTTTATGGCTCCTACTTTTATTGACGAGCAACGCCTTCCGTTTCCTGTCAGCAAGCTCAACCAAGAGTTAATTGCCACCCAATCACACACCAGCCAGCTACGCATGTTAGTAAGCGGCATCGCTGGCAGTACGGTTATCTGCAGCCTGCGTGATGGATTTGGTGCGGTAAAAGGGATCATACACAAAACGTACTGCGTAGCACCTTCATTGCTTGGCCGTGAGCTTGAGTTGGCCATTTGGCCGACCCTGTGGGCTATTGGGTACACCATTGGCACCAACATGACCATCCCACTTTGCATTGGCCTTGTTTGCAAATATGTTGTGGTATATCCGCTGGCCCAACATGCCAATTTCCTTCCCTATAGCCTCTTTGCCCCACTGAGCACTCATGCATTCACAACGGCCTTTTGTGCCGGCATAGCCCTGTACGAACTCCTTTTTGGCGTCAGCAAATACCTTAAGAAAGCCTATACAGCTCTTTTTGCCGCCAATCGCCAAAATTTTGCTGCACGCATGATGATGTGGGCTGTCAATACGGCCGGTAGCATTGGCATGCGTTACATGCAATGGCGCCTGCAAGGCTCAAACCAGACCACCCCAAAGCACCTGCTTGCCTGTTTGGGCATCTGCATTATTGGCCTACTCTCCTTTTTTGGCTTCTCATTCATCTCCCAAGTCTTCCTGTTGATCCTGGTCTGCTGGGCAACATACTATATTTGCCAACTAGGTGGTGAAATTGGCCTCATTCCATTTGGGCGTTTTACAACGTTTATCCTTATTCCCTTGTTATTAATTTTTAGAATAAATGCTGTCCAAGCCACTATTGCCTGTGTTTTTTTCAGTATTTGCGCAGCTACAGCGTCGGACCTGCTCTTTGATTACAAAACAGGCGATCTATGCGGCATCGACAGAAGAACGATGTTTCGCTATCAATGGATTGGTCTTGTGGCAACGGCATTAAGCCTTGGCATTATTTTATGGCTTCTTTTCACCCACCTGGAATTGGGATCTGAAGCTCTTTTTGCTCAACGAAGCAAGGCAAAGGCCCTTCTCATTCAATCGTTACATTTTGATAAATATATTGTTGGCCTTGGGGTCGCCTTTGGGTGGCTCCTTAAAAAGGCACGGGTCAATGTCACCATGGTCTTTGGGGGCATTATTATGCCCAATACGATTACCATAGGCCTTGCGCTTGGCAGCCTGGGCACCTTGATCACCAAGAATACACTTCGCTGGCAGCCGCTATGTGCCGGTGTGCTGGCAGCCGAATCCTTGTGGATTGTTGTAAGTATTATTGGTAAAATCCTGCGATAAGAACGAGTCATAGAGGTGATCATGTTCAACAAAATATTCATTATGGCTATGTACGCTGCAGTATGCGGTCATTTTGCTGTAATACGCAGCATGGAGCAGAAATCTACGCGTTGCTCCCAGCCGCCACTGTTGTGCTACGGCCAAGGCCAAGATGGCCAGGAACTTGCTGCTGGTTATCAACCTGACCAGCTCATAAGGGATGCCTTTGAATCGCTGGCGCAATCCATTTATTCCAATAGATCAGCTGCCAGCGGCATTAGTAATATTACCAGACTGCTACGATATCTTAAAAATAGGCCAACTCGGCCATTCAGTCAGGAGATGATCGATGTCTGCACCAGGCTGTATCCAGTAGATCTAGGAAATATTCTTTTTTGTGTCATTGCCTTGGATGATGAAGACGGAGCTATGAGCATTGGTGAGGCCATTGGCTACCTAACTGCTTTGCTTTTCTATAGCGCCAACCTCGGGCACACAATAATTTTTGGAAATCATATAGACCATTATCGAAATATCCTGTCCGGCCCAGGACCCGGATTATACCTAACCATTCAAAATATGATTCTTGATACCTGTGCAATCGTTAGGTGAGATGCCGGCTAAAAATAGCATAAAAGACCCTCAAATTGCCCATCTTTACCGCAAATGTTCAAAAATAGGTGCGTTTGACAGGCTGAAACAATCCTTTATACTCATGGTAGCTGATTAGCTGGTTTGTCAATTTTAGATGATTAGATAAATCAGATAAGTAGCGACAGTATGTATAGTATTGAGGACATTTAGGGACATTATTCATATATAATTTGGAGGGAATCATGATATCAACACGCTTACGCGTTAAGGAACTGCTTCGCGAAAGGCGCTGGACGACCAAGGTATTGGCCGAAAAAACCGGACTTTCTGAAAGTTATCTAACGCACATTAAAAACGGCACGCGTCGCTGGAACGAAGACGCATTGAAAAAATTGGCTGAGGCATTTACGCTTGAACCAATGCAAATTCTTGAAAACAGCAAGGGTGTGCTTCTAAAGGATGCCTATCCGGCGGCTTTACAGCTTCCTGACCAGACGGCTGAACAGATGAAAGAACTTAACCTTAAGCTTTCTATTGTTCCTGTTATGGGGCAAATCCCTGCGCAACCATCAGAACTTAATAATCGTATTACACAGACAACTACCGGCTACAAAGACCAATTTGTACCAGTGCTCAGTGATATTGAAGATAGTGGGATGTTCTGTCTACAGGTAGAGGACAATAGCATGGCCCCTAACTTTGTTAAGGGTGACTATTTGGTCGTCTGTCCTGGTATGTGGACTAACTCAGGCGATATCGTCGCTGTTGAGTATGGTGACCAGGAACAAATACGCGCTATTATGCAGGTCAACTTTATGGAAGACTTTATTGTTCTTGAATCGGTAAGCCATAAGAAGGCGCCTATCGCGTTGACGCGTGGTAAGGATCAGTTTAGGATCATTGGTAAGGTTATTTTCCGTTACCAAAGAATGCCATAACGATTTGACTTGATCCAATCTTTAAGAATCTTGAAAGAGAGTCTATCTAACCGGTAGGCTCTCTTTTTTTGCCTTAAAAACGTTTTTTAGTGCTAACAAAAAGCATCAGCAAACACGCGCCGCACAACCTCTTCCATGCGTATTACTTCCTCAGGCGTAAGCATAGAGAAATAACTCGTACGCTTATTCTCTGAAAGCACCCCTTGATGAGGCACGGTAACACGTATAAAAAGATCAATAAGCCGATCCGGCATAGCAACAATCTCTTGCAGCTCCTGTTTTGCTTGATCATAACAAGTTAAGTACTCAAGTTCTTTTTTGAAATCGGTATAGATTGTTTTTTTAATGCAGGCGGCTAGGTATTCTGCATACACGGTATAATCAATGTACTGATACAACGTTTTTGTTGCCTGATGTACGGTAAGCTGGCCAGCTTCATTAAGCGTGTAATCGGTCACAAGCGCCATCAGGGGATTTGACACCTGCTCAAGCACGTCATTATACCGCCGCATATCAGACAGTATCACTGCTGATATCGGGAACATTACCCCTTGAGGGGCAAAGTTAGTCTGGCGCAGAATGTAATGAATAAGAAAGCGGTGCAAACGGCCATTGCCGTCGTCAAATGGGTGGATGTACACAAAGCCAAATGCTATTGCAGCTGCAATAACCATCGGATCAACGTTACTAGCAATCATGCGCTGCAGGCTTGCTAGTAAACCCTGCATCAACGGAACGACGTCCTCGGGTTTTGGCGAAATATAATGAATAATTTCATAGTCCAGATCACGCTTTTGTCCAATATAATTTTGTATGGTGCGATACCCTGTATCGGCAAAACGCTCCTCAACAATGCTGTTTTGTAAGGCTGTTAGGAGCTCTTCGTCCAATGTTTTAATATTTTCAACCTTTTTCACCAGATGGATAAAGCTGATCAACCGACGCTTGTCAGGTTTCTCTCGTTCAATTTGATACGATGATAGCGTCTCTTGCGTATACAAAAAGGTACTTGCACGCTCGAGCACTGACTGGCCGTAAGCATCTGCCATGCCACGAGCAACACGATCAAGATGCTCATCAGCTATGGTGCTTAACAGACTTGTCCTACGAACAAAAGGACAAAAACTGGTAAGCTCACCGAGCAGGTTATCGTTAAGACGATAGCGTGGTTGGGGATTAGGCTGACAGGTGTAGTACAGTGAAGCATCAAGCACATCAATGTATGAACCCTGTTTAAGATCGGGCAATGCCAAGGTGCAGCCGGTTAGTTGTTCGTACAGGTACCAGACGATACGCTGATATTTGCCTGATGATTGCTGCTCAACATACGCTTGTACCGACGCTGCAGATAAATGGCCAAATAAGGCGGTTATGATTTCAAGATTCAATCCTTCATGCTTAAGCGCAAAGGCTAGCTGCTGCAACGGGTCTTGGGGGTCATCACAAGCATAACTCTGTCCATAAAGATAAATAGCTGGGAATCTATCTGTTAAAGCCCGTCTGGACCCCTTGTCAATAAGGTACGACCAACGAAAATGCTGCATAACACTAAGGTTGTACCGGTCAACCAGGGCACGATAGCCGATTGCCTCGTATGATTGACCCATTATACCTGGAAGCTTCAAAAATGGTGACATAACCATCCTTTTCTACAAAAAATCTTACGCCGCTACAATTTTTATTATTTTAGCATAGAATTCTGCAAAAAAGCTACAGGTCTTCGCTTGTGGCAAATAAAATACAAGCAGAAACCTTGTGATGGTTTTACCTAGCACAAGATGCTAATGAGGTGGGGCATTTTATTTAATATGATAGATCTGGTAAGCTTTATCTTTGCTCAGATTATTAACACTTACTCTGTTAGGGAACACTATGAAAATGACTTCTTCCGCATTGGCCCTTTGCATTATGGTTTACATGCCGCTGAATAGTAGCGGATGGTGGAAAGGCCCGCTCTTTAACCCAGCAAAACATCTTACTCAAGTGGCGGTAGCGTTGAGTACTGATAACTTCTATGCAGTAGACGAAGGTAAGCTATACCGTTCAGCTCAGTTGTCGCCTAAAAGACTTACACAAAGAATTAAAAAATATGGTATTAAAACGATCGTCAACTTGCGTGATGAGGCTCTCACCAGTAAGGTAATAGCCCAAGAAAAGGTTGTTTGCAACAATAATAATGTTGTATTTGTTAACATCCCAATGGTTAATACGTTCATGTCAAAATCTGCAATAACCAGCAAAGCGCACATACGCCAGCTTTTAGCTGTGTACGATGATGAAAAAAAATATCCCCGCCCTCTCCTTATCCATTGTAAAGCGGGTGCTGATAGAACCGGTGAGGCGGCTGCGATGTGGGTGCTGGAAAAACAGCGTCATGCTTCACGGCAGGAGGCAATAGATAAGGCTCTTGCGCAACTCAGGCCAAAGTACGCTCATATCGAAGTTCAGTTCCCCGCTAAAAGAGCATTTATTCAGTCATGGCCTGGCAGGCAGTGGCTTGATGCATAGATTTTATTTTGACAATGATGTCTTGTACGTACTATTCTTTCTCACTTCTAATACTAAGGATTTTTATGTTTAAACGTGTTTCATCTATTCGATCAGGTGCAATCACCGTTGTATCAGGTATGATGTTATTGGTTATGATGCCTAACTGTGCAAAATATGAACCTCGTTCATTAGAGCGTTCAACGGTCCAGCCGTCAAAACAGGCTGGTGTCAACGTGCAGGCCAAACTTCTCTCTTCTCGCGAGACTAAAAAATTGTTTAGTGGGCGATCAATTGAGAAAAAGGGTTTTGAGGCCATTCAATTAACGATCGCTAATAATACTTCAGACACCTATACATTGAACGGGGCAAGCTTTGATATAGACCTAGAAGAGCCATCATTTGTCGCTCGACAAGTCGAGTTTGATACGGCATCACGCGTCATAGCGTGGGGTATTCCCGGTCTGTTTATTTGGCCATTTTTAATCCCGGCTATTGTTGAAGGTATTAATGCGCCAAAGGCGAATAGACGCATGCAACAAGATTTTATGGCGCGAGGTATAGCACCAAATGGCAAGGCCTATATTAGCCCTTACAGCACGATTAACAAAATTTTGTTTGTGAATAACAAGGACTCTGTAAATAGCTTTGCAGTGCGCTTGCTTAATCAAGATACCGATTCATCAGTAACCTTGAAGACTAATGTTGCCTAATCGCAGCGCATAGCCGTTACAATGAATTAAAATAAAAAGTCCCTGGTAGCGCATTTGCATACTACCAGGGACTTTTTATTATCTCAAAATCAAAGACCTCTTCTTTTCGAAGTCTCTGGGTAAATACCTTTATCTACTATCTCAAGCAGCCGGAATGCTATATGTGATGGGACTCGCTCGCCTGATTCCCATGATTGGACAGTTTTAACACTAACGTTAAGTACTTTTGCAAAGAGCCCTTGAGAATAATTATTTTTTTCTCGAATTTTTTTAATTTCCTTGGCCTTGTATTTTGTTGGAGGTTCAGGGATTTCAATAAACTCCGTCTTGAGTGTTAATTTACCCTTCTTATAAGCAACAATATCCTCCAGGCCTGCCTCTAACTTTTCAAACAATGTTTTTTTCATCGCTTATTTTCCTTTGATTACAGCTACCAGATTTTTCAATCGCTTCTTTTGGTCTGCTGTAAGATTTTCTTGTGTACTCTTTTGATAAATTGTGATCAAAAATATGTGCACATTTTCTTGATAATAATAATAACATATCCTAAACCCTCCACTTTTCCCCTTTGATGCCGATTTAATCCTGATTTTACGTACCCCACCTGTACCAGATATTACATCACCAGCTTTTGGGTTGTCTGATAGATTTTCTTTGAAATCATCAAAATCTTTGGATAATAATTTTTTATCGCCAATAAAATCACCAATATCCTTGGTGAATTCCCTGGTTTCGGTAATAGGAATCTTCATAGTGGTACTATACCACAGAGTATGATAGGTGGACAAGATTATTTTTTTTAGGCGAGAAGACTATCTTCGGTCCTCCACCAAGGCGGAGTTCATCCTACTTGTGATCCAGTCTTTACTTCACCATCCCTTTTATCATATGCATAGCCCGAGCCACTAATGGGCGCAGCGTCAACTTGGAGCGGAGCCCGCTATTAAACGTACTTACCTTGGACCTGAATGCCTGCCAACGCGTCCCTTGAAAAGGCGCTGCCGTACTAAACGGCTTTTGTGAAAACGGCCATGATTTCTTTTTAAAAGCGCTGTACCCATAGGCCATCATCGGCATACCGGCAAGTGCAATGGCCTGGCAAGCGGCCGTCTTTATTTCCTGTTGACGCTTCTTTTCCTTTTCATCACGCTCAGCCTGTAGCCTTGCATCACGTTCTGCTTTTAATTGTTTTCGCACTTCATCAATTTGGGCAAAATAAGTTTTTGTTGCCTCTGAGTCATCGGTGTAACGGAAAATTTTGATGCCCGATTGTGGGTTCATAAAGATTTCGGGCTTGAGGTAGAGGCGAGTCTGGAGGTAAACCTTCTTGCGAAGATTATAATCATCATAAACATTAAATCCTACATGAGAACCCGTGTATGATTTTTGCAAATTAGACAAAAATTTCTTGTGGCATTGATCATTGCAAAATCTAGAATCAGGAACAGTATGCCTATTTGGATAGCAGACAGGCATGCCGAACGGCATAGAGTCATAGGCAATTTTTAAAGCCAAATGTTCCGGTACGAATATTTGCATGAGCGTGTGAAGTTCAGCCTTAATGCTGACATATTTATCTACTGCATCATTCAGTACTGGCAAGACTGATGGTGGTGCAAGAGTCATAATTTTTTGCAATAGAGGTAGGCTAGATAGAGAATCCATACTTCCACAAAGCGTAAAAAAATAGGCTGTAGATTCTCCTAGTGCAGCATTGTTATGAAAAAGTGATTGATTGGCGGATAACAACATTGTTCGATATGGGTACATATTATCATTCAACTTTTCGCTATGCTCTCCCAAAAAATTTGGCAAATCACTATTCAAAAAATTTGTATCTATTTCTTGCCTAATATAATGAAAGTCCTCAGGCACATGAACACCCTTGTCCTCTTCGATAATTTTTTTGATATCTTGCAATGGCAGATAACCGCGATCATGCGCATGATAAAAAACGACATACCCCTGTTTGATCATGTCTATTTCGCGCTCTATGACGCGCGTATAAATAGGAAATAAGTGGTCATAGAATTTTTGATCGGCATTGGATGATCTACCAGATAGGCGACACCAAAAAGTATTCGCCGGCATACTGCATTTGAAGTTCTCTTTCACCTCGTCATAATGCTTACTCAAATAGGCAAGGTGAGGCGAAGCCACCGTGTTTTTGCCATCCTTATCAAAATACTGGGCAAAGTGCTCTCTGAGCCTTGGTATAAATTCATCAGCGGTGATTGCTTGAGCTTGGGTGTGCGTGATGGCTATAGCGCAGGCTGCCACCATTAACGCTTTAGTGACCTGACGTGTAACAAATTCCATGAGAGTAACCTCCATTTAAAAGGTGAAAACTACATAACCCCCATTTTTAGGGTACTTATTCATGGTACCAGAAAATTTATATAATTCAAATTGGATATATATTTTCCAGGAAAAGGGGCAGAATTAGATCCTGAAATAAATTCATGATGACAAAAACAGCAAAATTCGATCATTTTTGCCATATTTTCCCCGTCCTTATTATCGATTTTGCCAAAATTTGAAAATAAGAGCCAAAATACATTCATCCGGTGAACATAAAAAACCCCCTTATTTTCAAAATGTTGCATTTTTGAAAATAAGGGGGTAGGCTTTTCCACATAACTTAGCCACCTTTTTTATGAAAGTAAACCCATGGATATCAATGATTCACCATCTGGCAAGGTAATAAAAGCTGCGACAGGCTATGTGGCATTTATTCCCAATCCACTACCCCCTCAGTTTGAATGGAACAATGATCTTGTTAACAGCCTATCACGAGCTGATCATATTCTTGGCAAGTTATCGCGCGAGGGCAGTAAATTGCCCAATCCCCACTTGCTGATACGGCCCTTTATAACCAGAGAAGCGGTTTTATCAAGCAGGATTGAGGGGACACAGGCAACTATCGGGGAGATCTTGGCCAATGATATTGGGGCATCCGTGGACCGCAATCCCGATGATCTTCAAGAGGTACAAAATTATATAACGGCACTGGATCACGGCATTAAGCGTCTGAGTGAGTTACCGCTTTCTTTACGACTCATCAGAGAAATGCACAAACACCTTATGCAGGGTGTCCGGGGAGGCCATGCAACGCCAGGAGAATTTCGTCACTCCCAAAATTGGATTGGAACACCGGGGTGTACGCTCTCAACTGCAAAATATGTTCCCCCAACACCGGACGAACTCATGAACACATTAGGCGCCTTTGAATCTTTTTTACACGACAGAACATTGCCGCCACTGATTCATATTGCCTTATGTCATTATCAATTTGAGGCAATTCACCCTTTTTTGGATGGCAATGGAAGGGTTGGACGGCTACTGATTACGATCCTACTTATCGAGCACAAGATGCTTCCCTCACCGCTCTTGTATTTAAGCGCTTTTTTTGAAGCAACACGTAGTGAATATTATAAACAACTTTATAGTGTCAGTAGCAATGGCACGTGGAACGAGTGGCTTAGTTATTTTTTGAATGGTGTTGCGCTGCAATCCGCCGATGTACTCTCGCGCGCAGAACGCATTAATACCCTGGTAAGTGATTGGCAAATAAAAGTAGGAGGCAGCTCGGCTCAGCTTTTGATTGACCTTATACAACACCTGGCTATCAATCCGTTCATAACAACAAAAAAAATCGTAGAATTATTTGACGTCGCATTTGCCACAGCACGAAGAGCAATCATAAAACTTGAATCATTGGGAATCATTACTCAAACTACCCAGGCAAAGCGCGATCGCGTATATTGCGCAACCAAAATTCTCGCTATTCTTGAAGAGCCAACACGACTCAACAATTATGAGTAGAAAACAGCCCAAAAAACTACAAATGCTTAGTGCACGGCTGCTTGGCACCCTCAAGATCAAAGTCGATGGGGGTTGTGCATTCATCCTCAGTCTCTGGTGTAGCCTGACTACTGTTACAATAATCAAGGCCACCGGCGGCTAGGATGATAAGCAAGAATTCAAACATCATGCGAAAACGCGCACAGCCATCATGCCCGGTGATCAGTGAGAAGTAGGCAAGATACAGAAGGCACAGCACCAGGACATTGTAGTAACGCCTTCTATACAAAAGCCAGAGCCCGGCCAGGCAAAACAGATAGCGTATTACATGCCAAAAGGCTTCAAACAGACCAATTGCCATCACCCACCAGTGCGTTGCACCGTAGGACACATACTGCCAGGCCTTATCAAAAACGGTACCATGCATTTTGAAAAACGAGATATCGCCGCCCTTTACATCCTCTTCTACCAAGACTTTAAGATTGGTGGTGTACAGCCCCAATAATGTTTTAGTCACATTAGTAAGCCACACTTTAATAAAGAGCATGGGCTTACTGCGCAGTTCTTGCCAAAAGAGTGGCGCAACCACGGCAGCATCATGGTGGCCATCAGAAAGTTTAAGCAGCTGTGCCCGTTCATAATCTGATGTCGTGCCATGAGCCTTTGCCAAAACGTTGGGAAAGAACCAGTAGTAGATATTAACGTGGTCAAGGTTGCTGATATGAAATGAATTGAAGGCAACTTTATTATATGACATGTAGCCGATGATAGGTGCGGCAAAGCAGGTGAGGAGGAGGATGATGGATGACAGGTTGATCGTGTGGTTGATGCGCTCATGCCCTTCGACAAGCTCAGGACGAGCGCCAGCGAGTAGTTGATCCTGCCTGTCCGCCGTAGCCCCTGTGCCGCCGTAGCCCTTGGGCGAAGGCGCATTGACAGAGGAGGAAGCCCCGTCGAAGGAGGCGCCTTCTTGCAACCTTAGCCAATAGCCATCACAAGAGCCTTTAACAAAGCGTAGGCATGCCATCACTCCTGCAAGCAATGGTACAAAGTAGAGTGCAGCCGGTTTGACAATAACAGAGAGCCCAAATAAAAGGCCGGCATAGGCAAAGCTGCGCGCGGGATTTTTTGCTGCCGTCATTGCCAGCAGCACCTGCTCAAAGGCCGCAAGCAAGAAAAAGGATAGAACAATCTCGGTTAAAATAAATTGCGTGAAAACTAAGTAACCAACATTGCAAGCAAAGAGTATGCTCGCAATAACGCTAGCACGCCTGCCAAACAGGCGTCGCGTCATGCGTACCATTATCATCCCGGATAGTAATGACAGCAAGAGTTGAAAGAGTATAATGATGCCCACGTTCTTGCCAAAAATCTTCCACAGGATGCCAATGATAAAGGCGTAACCGAACGTATAATACGGCTGTGCTTCACCCGAATTAACGAAGGAATTGGTATCAGCAAAGAGTTGCCCTCGTTGTAAATAAGCCTTTGAATCAATATCACAATGCGGTTCGCGCTGCGCGACATGATCATACAAAAACCATGAACCAGCACAGAACGACACACTTAAGAGCACATAGGTGATAAACGAAGAACGCATAATAAAAACTCCTAAATTAAGCGTGCAAAGGCACGCATTTGTTGCAGGACCCAATTTTGTACAGCACGATGTGCTTGGTTCTTATTTTCAGCAGCATCAATCATATACGCCCCGCCCAAATCATCATCCCAACGCGTTGTACCTTGGGCAAGCTTTGCTGCATACGGCGCAAAATGCGCTCCTTGAGCAAACCATGTAGCAGTCGGCGCACCAAAGCCAACTTTTTTGCGATAGATAATATCGTGGGGTAAAAACTGCTCGGCAACTTTTTTGAGTAAATATTTTGTTGTGTTATTTTTAAAGAGCAAGGCTGGTGGTACATGCATCATAAATTCTATAAGCTTATGATCCAGAAACGGCTCGCGGGCCTCTATGCTGGCGGCCATAGACATTTTGTCAGCGCGCATTAATAAGAGCTCTGGCAGCCGCTGCTTAAGCTCTACATATAACATCTGTTTATAAAAATTTGCTTCAGGGTCGCGCTGCATTAGTTTTTCCAGATGATAACTAATTATGGCATGGCTATCAAACGAGAGCTGCATCCCTGGATAAATAAGCTCAACTACTTCATCGTATACCGGTGCCATGTCGCGCTTGGCAGGCAGCAGCATATTTTTTTGTTTTTCACCAAAGGCCAGAGCCCCGCCCCAAAAGAGGGAGCGATCATGCGCCCAATTGTACAACACCTCTGTCTTCAGTGGGCTCTGTGCAAGTAACGGATGTAAGAAGAATGCCGCTGCTTGACGCATACGTTGCGGCATGACACGCTGTGTTGGCAGCCAAAAACGATGGTAGACCTGCGCATAGCGCGCATAGGCTGGATAGCCAAAAAATAGTTCATCAGCCCCCTCGCCCACTTGTACCACTTTCATGCCAACATCATGAGCAAGCTTTGAGACAAAGTAAAAGGGGATGCACACGCAATCAGCAAGTGGCTCATCCAAATGCTTTACCATCTGCTCGTAAAATAGAAAGGACTCTGCTTCAGTAATTATTTTTTCATGATGCTCGGTGCCAAACTGATCAGATACCTGTCGGGCCCAACTAAATTCATTGTGCTCCTGAGCACCAGCAAAGCCCACGGTAAAAGTTTTTATGTTTGAGTGGTACTGCGACATCAGAGCAACGTTAAGGCTTGAATCCAAACCACCAGACAGGAATGCACCAACAGGCACATCAGCAACCATACGCTTCTGGGTTGCTTCCATCAGGAGCTGTGTAATGCGTTGGATGCACCAACCTTCAGAGGAATAATCTTTTTGTTCATCTTTGCTAATGTTGGTAACTGGCGAGTACCATTCATGAAAGCTAATCCGTTTATGCATATCAATGTGCGCATAAAAACCGGCCGGCAATTTATAGATGCCTTCAAAAATTGTCATAGGAGCTGGAGAGACCATAAAGGAAAGATAATGGTGCCAAGCAAGCTTATTGAGTTTGCAATCGATCCATGGCAACTCCCATAGCGCCTTGATCTCCGAGGCAAAGCTTACGATACCGTTTTGCAGGGAAAAATATAACGGTTTGACCCCGATACGATCACGCACCAAATATAATTCTTGGCTGCGCAGGTCAAAAAGCACAAAGGCAAACATGCCCTCAAAGCGGTTGATACATTCAATGCCCCAGGCATGATAGGCATACAGAATTGTTTCGGTGTCGCTGGTTGTGCGGTAGGCATACCCAAGCGCCTCAAGCTCCTTGCGCAGTGCTGCGTGATTGTAAATTTCGCCATTGTAGCAGAGCACGATCTGGCGTTCATGATCATAAAAAGGCTGGTTAGCCGTATTAGACAGATCAATAATTTTCAGGCGACGTGAAGACAACCCCAGCTGTCGATCGGGTGATATCCATGTGCCATGCGCATCGGGACCACGGTGGCTGATCCGCTCGTGCATGCGCTCGAGGAGTTGCTGGCTTGCAGTAAAATTTTGTCGCCCTGTATTATAAAAACCGGCAATACCACACATACGCTATCCTGTCGGACTAAATGAGGAATGATTATGCTTGGACCCTGAAACGAGTTCAGGGTGACAAAAATAGGAAAATTTTACCTTAATTTGTCATCCTGAACTCGTTTCAGGATCCAAATCTATTTATATCATTATCTATTCATATCACGTCAAAAATACTGACTCAGACTTCGCCTCAGGCGCATGATACATCACGGCCTCTTGCGCAGCAAGAACTTTATCAACGGCACTCATTGCAGAAAGCATCGCAACGTCCATATTATTGTAACGGTGCAGCCCATTGCGTCCCATAAGCTCGAGGTTGGTAAATTGTCCAAGATAGGTCAGCACAATATCAAGATGTTCTTTATAATTTGCATTGTACACCGGATAGGCATCAGCCGTACGCATTACCATACCATCGATAACATCACGTGCTTTTACTAAACCGGTTTGAGCGAGCTCTTGCCGACCAAGCTCTATCAACTGGTCATCGGGTGTAAACCAAAAAGGTTCATCAACAAAAGTAAAATATTCAAGGCTGAGTGCTGTATGCTGTTGTGGGTTATCAACCATGAATGGGGAGAAATTGTTCATGTTGCCAATGCGCCCCATGCGCACTGATTTTTCATGGATATAGAGCCAGTGGTCAGGGCACACATTTGTTTTATTGACGATAAGGTTAACCGTTATAAGACCGCGGTACGCAAGTGATTTTGCGGCGTTAATCACCATTGCTGATGGTAACGGATCAAGTGATAAAATTACATTGCGTAGCGACATGGTAGAAAAAAAATAATCTGCCTCATAGCGCGTTAGTGATTGCGCAGCCCCATAAATTTCTGCTGCCTGCTTACTACGCGTAGAAACGGCTACAATGCGACCATCGGCATGCTGGATGCTGGCAACTTCCTGGCCTACAAATAACGTGCCATCATCGTGTGTCGTAATACGCTGAGCAACACGTTCCCACATGGTGCCAGCACCGCGTGACGGATAATAAAAAACATCATTAATCGTGCGCGGTTTATTTTTAGTAAACCAGCGACCAAAGAATGCATAAAAAATTGCATGCGATAACGAAAAGCCTTTAATGCGTTGTGCTGCCCAATCTGCAGAGATTGTATCGCAGGGAATGCCCCATACCTTTTCGGTATATGTTTTAAAAAAGATCGAAAAGAGGCGGCGGCCAAATTTGTTACTCACCCAATCTTGAAAGGATGTAACCTTTTTAATTGGAAACAATCTAATGCGAATGTAGCTTGCGATAGCACGAATGCACTGAAATGGATTAAGCCCTGTAATAACATTCCATGGTTCAAGCGGGTAATGGAAAAAATGGTTGTTATAAAAGATACGTGTAAAGCGCTTAAGCTGATGAAAATCTTGGCCCATAACATCGCGCCACCACGCTAAAATTTTATCAGATTCTGTTATGAAATGGTGCGGACCAATATCATAGCGACATCGCTTGTATTCAGTTGTCTTGGCAAGGCCACCAACCACCGCATCTTTTTCAACCAATGTGACAGCAAATTTTTCTGATTTTAACAGCTCAATACCGGCAGTCAGTCCTGCTGGCCCCGCGCCAATGATAAGCGCTTTTTTTTTAGATATCTTCATTCAACTTTCCTCAATCCTTTGTATCAGCATTATCCAAAACGCTAAAGATAGCGTAATTAAAAATGGTTCAATTGGCAACCGTAATCGTGCAAAACCACAAATACATGACAGCCCAACAAAGAGTGTACCATACACCAACGCAATGCCAAGCGGCACAAGCCCTTTGCGTCCCGCACAGGCCAGTACGCAATAGCCGATAAAACCAAAAAGGAGAAAGAGATGCATGAGCATGTCTGCATACATAATTATTATAAGCCAGGGTTGTGTAAGCGTTGGCAATAAAAATCGCTTTAGTACTGCTCCAATGCCACGCTGCGCATCGTATGGTGGCAGCTGCCCGCCTGAATCAATGAATAATAATTCTGATGAATAGAGGCCAAAAACGGTTTTAAGCATGTTGTTAATACACAGTTTTATCGTTTGATACGGGTATTGGAGACAGACACTGAGTACATATTTTTCAGCAATAGTGCTGCGCTCGATTTCTTGCAGTGGCTTGGCTTGTAATGCAGCGGCATCTTTGTACTGCACTTGTAGGTTGTCTTTAATAATACGTTGGGCATCAAGATAGGAAATCGTATGTGCTTGCATGTACACACGCGCAGCCCCGTGATTAATAGCGTGCGGGCCACCGAGCGTGTGCAGAAACCAGACACCGGTTAACAACCAGTTGCGCACCAGCCAAGGGCCTATTATGGCAAGCCAACCGAGGATGAAGATAATGGACTGTCTCTTTAGGCGCCCGTATGGTTCGAGACGGCCTACGGCCTCCTCACCACGAGCGCTAGTAAGTTGTTTTGGTAGGCGGGTAGAATGAGCAAAAAGAAAAAAAATTTTAAAATGAGACAGCTCTTCTCTTGCTTTCAAAGACACCTCTTTTGGCGCTCGTCCTGAGGAAGTCACGTGGTTCGAGACGCTGCTACGCAGCTCCTCACCATGAGCGCTCACCCTGAGAAGGCTTGAAAAGCCGTCTCGAAGGGGAAGGATACGGGCGCCATAAAAATATCTAATCACCAGCAACACAACCGACACCAACACAAGTGGTAGTCCCACCGGCCTGGTCAAGCTTGCAATACCAAGTGCACTACCTGCCAGCAACATTGCTCCGCATTGTCGCCGGTCATAGAGTACCGCCGGCAAGAAAAGCACCAGATAGATGAGAAAAAAAATAACAAACAATGTCTCGGACATCATGAGCCCGGACATGGTGACAAAGCCAGGATGCACAGCAGTCATCGCAGCGACTAGCAGTGCCAGCAGCCTTGCCTGCGGGAACAACGTTAATGCGAGCAGCGCACTCAGGACTGGTATGCATGACGAGACAATAATTTGTATCAGTAATGCAATATGTGGCGCATTACCACACACCGCATAGCACATTGCAAGAAATGCTGGGTACCCGGGCAGGCGATAAAAATAGGGAGCGCCATCTGCACCACTAAAACCATTGCCGGCGGCCAGCTGCAATGCCGCATTGTGATAATGACCGCTGTCAAAGAGCAGCATGCAGGGATTGTATTGCAGGAAGACAAAGAAGAAGAGGAGCTTGATGGCCAGAGAGACTGCGATGATAGTAATTAATAAATTTTTATTTTGTTTAATAAAATATTTCAATGTTGCATCATCAGCCATGCTCTTCCTCACAATGTACTTCTGTGTGTTCCGACACCAACCACAACCAACCGCGGCTAGCAGCCATCAAGAGCAATGGTTCACACGGCATGCGCAGGCGAGCGCAGCCATACGCAATGGTTAGGCCGATGAAAAGTCCGGCAAAGAGTGCAAGCACAAGCCAGGTCATGCGCTCCTGGCCAGACATGGACCACAGGCTAAGACAAAACAGCAATAATCCTACAGCCATGAGCATGGTTAAGAGCAATTCAAGATACACCCAGACAACGAGCCACGGGTGCGCAAGCTCAGGCACTAAGAAGCGCTTAACCTTAAACCACCATGATGTGTTCTGGTCATACGCCGGCCACACACCGGTATCGGCAAGCAGGATGTGGGTGGAATAAAGTGCAACGCACGTTTTAAAGAGTTGCACCAAAGAATACTTCAGCGCATAGAGCGGGTAGCTCTTGATATATTGTTTTGCTAATGCTTCACCAACCACGCACCGCTCGTACTCATTTAGCGATTTTTGTTGTATCACTTCAGCCTGTTTATTATGACGTTCCCACTCTTGCAAAATGGCACTGCGCGCTTGTAAGTATGTGCATCCATCACGCTGCATGATAATGTTAGCCCCTGTGTACTGCAGAAAGTGTAAGCCGGGCAGTGAGTGAAAAAAAATGGCACCGGTGAGGAGATAATTTCTCAGCAGCCACCAACTTACAATCGCCAGCCACCCAGAAAGGAGGCCGGTGCTGTACAGCAATTTTTGTCGCCATCGCAATGCACTTACAAGCAGTACTAATGCTATGGCAAGGGGCAAGACATAATGCCCGACCGGGCGGATGAGTGAGGCGCAGCCGAGGAAAGCGCCGGCCAACGCGCTAAGTGCAAGGAGCTTGGTATTTATGCGTATGGATCCTGAAACAAGTTCAGGATGACAAAAAAAGGTGGTGCCCAACACAACTGGCAAGTATGCAATAAAAAATAAGAGCATAAAGATAAGGCAGAGTGGCTCGGTGGCAATCATGCCAGCATAGAGCACCATGCCAAGGTTAACCGCCACGCCAAGCGCCGTTAAGCGCGCAAGCATAACATTGGCAGGAAAGATGCTTAGGACTAGAACAAAACAGAGAAGCGGGATCAGGCTCATCACAATAGTTTGCACAAGTAACGCATACCACACATTTTGCTGAAAGAATTGCAGCAGCCCTGCTAAAAATAACGAGTAGCCCGGCAATCGATAGTACTGAGCGATGCCTTCTTGCATGCAAATACCATTACCGGCGCAAAGTTGCTTGGCAATGGTGTAGTACTGGTTAGAATCAAAATAAATCCAGGCGTTACTGCCGTGCTGGGTGAAGGTAAAGAACATGAGCAGGCGGAGCGTGAGGGAGAGGAGGAAGAGTCCCAAGAGAAACCGTTTGTGTTGTACAACCACTTACTTGATCCTTCGTTCACGCGCAAACCGCCACGTACACCATCCCCATGCTACGCTTGCAATAATCAACAGCACAACCATATTTACGACAGGATTACCGGTATAATGAGTGACCCAACGGCCATGGTACAATAAGCGGTAGTACCAAAACTTTTTAAAAATAATAATGGGCTTAATGAGCTCACCAAACGGTACCGTTCGATAGCACATCATCAGCACCAGGATGCTCACCAAGAAGATACATTGCAGGAGTATCTGATAGTCATAATACCAACGCCATACAGGGCGCTCACATAATATATCGTAAGCGTGAACATGCGTTGTAAATAATCTTTTAAAGAAATGGATAATAAAAAGTAAGCACAGCAGCGGCAATATATAATTGCCCAGCAAGCGGACTGTGTCGGTTATATACCCATTATTACACCACGCCGGCGGGAAGAAAGATTTATACCCAAGCAATGGCGCAAAGCTAAGACCACTTTGGTAGGCAACTTCAGCATTAGAAAATAGGTTGCTGTAAAAGAGCGCGTGAAAAATGCCACCAATCGTTCCGTACACAGCCATAAAGCCGATGTTGCCATTGATACACAAAAACGGCACCAGCCACATTAAATAATTTGGGCAATACCCACACAGTGCAATGACAAACGCATTACACAGCATAACGGCCTGCAAGGCTGAAATATGCTCTCGGTAATAGTACCAGGCTAGCAAACCAAAGACGGCTAAGAGCCAGATTCTATTTTTGAGTATGAGGTGAAGCGGCCCATGATCAAAGGGATAGGCAAAAGGCACACCCAATAGTTGCACACCTTGGTTGCAATAACGCAGGATGTGATCAAAGAGTGTCAGTAAATTAAAGCCCAACAATGTGCAGGCTATAAGCCCAATACCAAAGATGAATACGCCACCGGCAACCGCCCAAGCCTGATAACGAAGATACATAATAAAATCAGGAGCATACAGCTGCCACATTTTTTGTTTGTAGGCATGAACTAAGGCAACAATGCCGCCGATTAGTGCCAATAGCATACCGGCAAGCAAGTACCAACGTACTGCCATAAATATCAGGCGCAATGATAGGTCGTAGAGTTTAATAATACAAAAGCAGCCAATGATGGTACTCATCAATACTGCCGTCATAAGTTGCAGTACATGCCACGCCTCACCCAGTTGCTCGCGCAACCCGCGATAGGGGGTAAAAAAGAATGGCGTGTACATTAGGGCTACCGGTTTAATAAAAATGGCAATGGCAAACAGTAGCCCAAACCAAAAATATTTGCTTGCACTATCAGCAAAATATTCTCGGACGTAAAAACTTAAGACGAGAAAAAAAAGAAATACAATATCCCATTGCCCGTGAATGCAATCCACAATAATAAGGACCGGGCAAAGCGCGTAGGCAAGCGCTGCCTGCCAAGAATAGCTGTAGTTGCGCATACAGCACATATCAAACACAAGGACTGCAAGGAGCGAGTCAAAGAGACAGGGAATAATTTTCATGCAAAATGCTATCGGCAAATCAGTCATCACTGTTAGGTATCCTGACAGCCACAAATAGATAGAGATGGCTGGAAAATAATTCCAATAGGGCAAGCTGGTTAAATCATTAGCCATCGTGTGCTTAGTAATATTAATGAAGGCATCAATATCGCAACTGCCGCAATAAATAAATGCTAGCACGCTGCGCACTGCCATGGCGATACCAAAGATGCCAAGGCGAGTGTACACTGTCGTCGCTAGTTCAGATCTGTTCATTTTTTTTATCCTTACCTGAAAGCCAGAAATACAATCCTAGCATTATTAGAAATGGTTCAGCCGGTAAACGCATGCGTGCATACCCTCCAGCAAGCGCGATAATTATGAAGAGCGCGATGAAGGGAAGCATGAGGAGTAACGAACGTGTGTCTGTTTGTTGTACGCTCGTATGGTTCGAGCCCTTCGACAAGCTCAGGGTGAGTGCTGTGCTATTCCGCTCATGGTGAGGAGGCTCTATGAGCCGTCTCGAATCCATGCTACGCAGCTCCTCACCACGAGCGCCGGTTTTAATGGCAAGAGCTTCTCTATGTGGCGCTCGTCCTGAGGAGAAACCGAAGGTTTCGTCTCGAAGGATACGGGCGCCATAAAATAATGCCCCAACACAACCAATAAGTATAAACAGATACATAATGATTTCTGCATACACCAGCGCGATCAGCACCAAATTATGTGTCTGCGGAAACAGATAACGCTCAAAGAGTGACCACCAGCCGCGCCCCTTGGCAAAATAATCAACATCTTGTCTGCCATTTTCAAGATACAAAAGTTCTGCGCTGTACAGCGAAAGACAGGTACGCATCATATCAGTGCACCATGTTTTAAGCGTTATGACGGGATGAGAAATAAAATAGTGGCGCGCTAGGCGTTCATGAATATGACAACGTTCAATCTCATTGAGCGGTTGTACCTGCTCTGCTTGAGCCACTGCCATATTCTTTTCCACTTGCTGCTGTAAAAGTTCACGCGCCTCTTGATACGAGCAGTTGTGTACGTGCATGGCTACGCGTGCTGCTGATAAGTATAAAAAATGTCCGCCGGGCAGTGTGTGAAAAAATAGGTGCCCCAGCAAAAGGTAATTGCGCAACAACCAGGGCAGCACAACTGCTAGCCATGCTAACAAGAGCGCACAGCTCGTGCGCAGCTTTTGACGCCATGAGAAGACGCTCAGCACAATAATGCCCAGCGCAACAACCAACAGGTAATGGCCGACCGGGCGAATTAATGAGGCTGCGCCAAGCCACAGACCGGCGTAGACGATGTTCGTTCGCTCCGCCCCTTCAACTCGCTGTGCTCCTTCGTGGTGATCGGGGGGCTCAGAACCGTTCGCCCCGATGGAGGCTTGTTTCAAGCCGAGTAGAGGGGTGCGAAGGTTCGAATGGAGGGGAGCGAACTGTCCTTGCAATAACACCGCTTTGAAAAAAAAGAGACAAAACAATAAAAAGCAGGTAATGAACAGTGACTCGGTCATAAAAAAACCGCTGTACAAAACAAGGCCCAGGTGTATCGCGCTATAAGCACTCGCACACCGTGCAAGCAGCGGCTTAGTCGGAAAAAGCGTACGCGCAAGAAAATATATAATCACCGGAATAAAGGCGGCAATTATTGTTTGAACCCATAGTGCTATGACAGAATCGGGCCCCCAAATTTTATAAAAGTTTGCCAGGAACATGGGGTATCCGGGCAGTCTATAAAAATTGAGCGCGCCGGTTGGCAATGCTATCCCCTTGCCGGCTGCAATGCCCTGTGCCACCAGATGATAGGTCAATGAATCAACTTGCCAGTAGCGCTGGTTGTGCATGAGGTACAGCCCGAAAGTCAGCAAGCGCGTAAGCAGCGAAGTGGCAAAGAGCGCCACAACAAAACGGCGCTCGTTCACATTATCCCTTATGATAAACGTAGATCATAAAATTCTGTCCAGTGCCAGCAGGATGCGGCATCACATCAAAATCTGATCCGTAGAAGAAATAGCCAAACCCATTTTTTTCTAAATTGGTTAATAACCCTGCAAGCTTGTCTTCAGCTTTATTCAAGTGATGGTGGTACTCAATCGCCATGTGCTTGATCTTGCCAAGCTTACCAGCATCAGCAACTTCTTGGATCACATCACACTCGGCGCCTTCAACATCAAGTTTTAAAAAGTCGATGTCACGATCAATAAAGGCTGAAAGTCGAACCGCTTGCACCAATTGCTCATCCTTAAGGCCAGATGCCTTTGACAAGCTCTTGGCCAAATTTGATGGATCAGTTTCGCTGTGATAGAAGGTTAAGGTAGTGTCCTCTTTGTAAACAGCGTTATTAAAGAGATGAACGTTTTCTAGTGCATTACCCTCGATATTGCTTTTTAACACCTCAAAGGTGCGCTTATCCGGCTCAAAGCCATAAATAATTGCACTAGGATGAATGCGCTTGAAATAAAGAATCGACATACCAATGTTGCTGCCACAATCAAGAATGACTGGATTTTTGGCATCACTTGCAAAGGCGTACACATTATTAATAAAGATTTCGCGAAACAGCCATTGCAACGTTTTGTAATTGAAAGCAGTTACCTTAAAATCAGCAAGTGTTGTCTGAACTTTTGTATCTGGCGAACTTGACTCGACGCTCTTCTGGAACGTGAGCGCGCAGTAGCTGGTGAATAAACTTATTTTTGACGGCAATCGTTCTGGCAAATCTTTTGCCTTCGCCAGCACATGCGTCGCAGTAACTAAATCCCGTATCCCGCCATACCAGGTCGCTCGATACGAGGGATGCAATACAATAACAACTCCAACAAGTGCCACTACGAGCACCATTTTACCCATAAACTTCATTTCTCTTCCTCTCTCATTAAAAAAAATTATGGCATGCTGTTGTTTAGCATGCCATAAGAAATTCTTTTGTAAATGTACCAAAAAACGTCAAGCGGCAAACTTCTCCTGCTTAACATCGTTGTGATATTTTGCCATACGCATTTCCCACCGCCAGGCACTTTTCAGTATCGTGTCTAGCGCCGAATGCTCCGGTTGCCAATGCAAAATCGTAGCTGCTTTGCGCGCGTCGGCAATCAGCGTAGCAACATCACCGGGCCGCCGATCTTTTTCCTGCACCACAATAGGAATGCCACACACCTCCTGTGCCTTATCAATTAATTGGCGAACTGAAAAACCACTTCCCGTGCCCAGGTTAAAGACATCAGACGGCTGCCCGCTCTCTAGGTACTGTAGCGCCAGCAGGTGCGCACGGGCAATATCATACACATGAATATAGTCACGAACGCAGGTACCATCAGGCGTATCATAGTCGGTACCATGCACAGTGAATGGGGCCCGCTGAGCAGCAGCACGTAACAATAGTGGAATCACATGCGTCTCTGGCTGGTGACATTCGCCAAGGCCGTGGTCAGGTAATGCACCGGCGGCATTAAAATAGCGTAAGGCAACGTAGGCGAGGTCATAGGCACGTGCATAGTCCTGAAGTGCCAGTTCGACAGCAAGCTTGGTGTTACCATACGGGCTTTGCGGGAGCAGTGGATGCTTTTCATCCATTAGCATATAATGTGGATTACCGTACAGGGCACAGGTAGAGGAAAAAATAAACTTTTTAACGCCGTGCGCACGCATAACATCCAGCAGCCCCAAGGTATAGACAACGTTATTGCGATAAAATGCATCAGGATGTTTGACCGACTCGCCAACTTCGATCAAGCCGGCAAAATGCATGACGGCGGTAATCGGATAACGCTGAAAAATGTTGTCAAGCAGTGTGCGATTGCCTAGGTTGCCTTTGATCACCGTTGCAAGCGACGGCTTGCCATACGCTTGCCTGTGCACAAAGGCATCAAGGATGAGGACCTGGTAGCCTGCCTGTTGCAGCGCATGGGCGGTATGCGAACCAATATAGCCAGCTCCACCCGTAAGCAATATAAGGCCATTCATACGTTTTCCACCTTCTATTTTTTTGATAAAGCCAACATTCTAGTATAAGATAGTCTAATTATTCTTACGTTATTACGCAAATTGTAAAGGACCTCCCATGATTACACGAGTGCGCGGCACCGAAGATTTTTTAGATGTGCGGCTTTATAATTTTATGTTAGCAATAACTAAGCATCATTTAACCCGTTACAACTTTACCCAAATTGAAACCCCAATTCTGGAATCAACCGAACTGTACATTCGCTCGGTAGGAACTGAGACTGATATTGTTTCAAAAGAGATGTATATTTTCAACCCAGGCGGCGGAGAAAGCATCTGCCTGCGTCCAGAGGGAACTGCCGGGATCATACGTGCATATGTAGAAAATAGCGTTACGCAGTCACCATGGAAAGTATTTTTGCACGGCCCTATGTTTCGCCACGAACGACCACAAAAAGGTCGCTGGCGCCAGTTCAACCAGATTAGCATTGAGGTCATTAATACACCGGAAGTTGGTCATGATG
>Ga0206858_1063_pt1 | contig 31902 bp, 26 predicted proteins | sample Alteio_BWOrgCont_46_FD_152622 | JGI IMG/M metagenome (GOLD analysis project Ga0206858, IMG submission 152622) | Enriched cells from forest soil in Barre Woods Harvard Forest LTER site, Petersham, Massachusetts, United States -... | ecosystem: Environmental > Terrestrial > Soil > Temperate forest >... | reverse complement strand
CAAAAGTCCCCCCACGGGGGGGATTTAGGCGGGCTTGGGCTTTTGAGGGTAAACCCTTTTTTTTTTGCAACTAATTCTTTTCCCCCATATAAAAAAATACCTTTACAAATCAATGTCATTAACTTAAGCTGATAGCCTCTATGTTATATACCAAAAAGCTGTCAGCCTGAGCTTGTCGAAGGCGGTATGAGGTTTAGAGCCATAGTCTAACCCGTTTTCGACAAGCTCAAACTGACAGTATTATTTTTGTTAAGTTAATGACATTGCTTTACAGATATTAATTAGTGTACATGAAGCATTGTTTAATAAAAGCGATAATAGTTGTTGGTATTATAAGCTGCATGGGTACCGCCTGCAGGCATAATGCAACGGTTGTAAACAACGATGAAAAGCTGCTACCTTTAGATAGTACCGGCAGATGGCTTGCTGTAGATAAAAATTATGGCACGCCGCAATATGGCAAGGTGTTTTCTGCAGCATTTCAACAACAATTAAAAAACAATGAGCCCGATAGTACAATTTTATTGCTGCTGGCATACGGACACACCTGCGATTATCTGGAAGCCTACGATTCAACTTATTTATATACGGCACTTTCGTTTTATCAGCATTACCAAAACAAGGTACAGGCACCTTACCTGCACGAGCTGGAATACTATATAAGTAGTTTGTATGGCAATAACTACAAAACGGACAGCAGCAATTACTGGGCAGAGAAAGTAGTAACAGCACCGGCAGATGGGTATCGGCAAAAACAAATAAAAGCACTTGCTTTATTTGTGCAGGCGTACAATAGTCAGGTACTACTGCAATATGTAGATGCTGAACATAAATACCTTGCTTCCTTAAAGCTGGCGGAAGAAATCGGCGATTTATACACTGAGTCTAGTGTTTATATAACAATGAGTACTTTGTACGAGCAATCATATTCATATAACGACGAAGCAGGGGTGCTGGACAAAGGTATTGCGGCTGCTAAGCAATTAAAAGATAGCCATTTTGTTTTTATAGGCTATACCTATTATATATCTCTTAAAAAGTATTTGGGAGATACCTTAGGTGCACTACGTTTTACCGATTCGCTTAATAGTATATACTTTGCTACCAGGCCTTCTGATATAAGTTCTATCCAATGGTTTAATTTATATAATGCTTACAAGTACATTATGTTGAAGCGGCAGGATAGCGCACAATATTTTATTCAACAATATATATATAACAGTAAGCAGGGCAGCCAGGGCAGAACATATCCCAACATAATGGATTATAAAACAGCAGTGCTCTCTGTTATGTTTGCAAATTCATTCGGCACGTCTTTACAGAATCCTGACAAGCTGGATACAATTATTGCGCTAAAGAAAAAAAACGATAAAGACCTATGGTTTGTTGCAGGAATCCAGTCTTGGTTATCCGACTATTATTTTAAACGACATGATTATGAAAAAGCCTTTCGCTATCAATCAGATTGGATTGCTACGTTCCGGCGCTTAATGGACTTTGAAAAAAGAGGGCAATTTTTTGAACTGGATAAAAAATACGAATCGGAAAAGAAAGACAAACAATTATTGCAGCATGAAAATGCGATTGCAGCAAAACAACATACGATATGGATATTGCTTACATCGTTGATTATATTGGTATTGAGCATCATTATCTATTATTTATTGCAGCGAAAAAACAAACTTGACGAACAGAAAAAACGCAGCCATATTTATACGCAACAACTGTTGGCAAAAACCGAAGAAGAACGCAAACGCATAGCCAGCGACCTACACGATAGTATTGGCAACGAACTGATAAGCCTTAAAAATCAACCCTGGGAGGAATAGAAAACCTGCAGGATAAAATAGATGCTATTATTGAAGACATCCGAAATATAAGCCGCAATCTGCACCCGGTATTGTTTGATAAAGTAGGCTTGCAAAATACGCTGGAACAAATGGCAGAGCGGGTACAGCAGCAGCATAATTTTTTGCTTACTGCCGATATACAATACAATAATAGTTTGCCCACTGCTACCGAACTGCAATTGTACCGTATTATACAGGAAGCAGTAACCAATATGATAAAATACGCCGATGCAATGGCAGGGAAAATAAGCATTACAGAAGATGATAAACAAATACGGGTAGAAATAAAAGACAATGGCAAAGGCTTTGATGTAAAGGAAGCATTAAAAAGCAATAAATCGTTTGGCGTGCACAATATTTTAGAACGCAGCAAAGCCATTGGCGGCAAAGCGCATATTGCATCGGGCAATACCGGCACTGTAATAACTATTGATATCATTAAATAAAAACTGGCTTATGCATTTTATAATTGCAGATGATTTTCCGCTTACCTTACATGGTACCAAAGCTTTTGTAGAGCAGTTGGGCTATAAGATAAGGGATACCTGTGCCAATGGTAAATCGGCACTGGCATTAATACAATTGCATCAACCTGATATAGCTATACTGGATATAGAAATGCCGGGGATGACGGGGCTTGAAATACTGGAAGCAGCGTACAAACAAAAACTCCCCACAAAAATCATCCTGCTTACCAGCCATCGTGAAATGAGTATTTATAAAAAAGCCAATGAATATAATGTAGGCGGCTATATCCTTAAAAATTTTGCTGAAGAAGAGCTGGCAGCCTGTATTAAATGTGTGGCAAGCGGCAAACAGTATATAAGCAGGCATATTTTTAATAACCTGCAGGTAGATAATGCCGAAGAGGAGCAGACGGATATTGTATCAAAACTAAATCTTACCGAACGTAAAATAGTAGAACTAGTGGGCAGTAATCATACATCCAAACAAATAGCCGACGCACTTTTTTTATCAGAAAAAACAATAGAAGGGCATCGCCGCATTATTATTGAAAAGCTAGGTTTGCCTAAAGAAAAAAACGCTTTGCTGCATTTTGCCAGTGCTTATTGTGCACGGGGGAAAAGCCCCTTTTAAATCTCTGAGAAGCCCCTCTAAATCTCCCAGCAGCCCCCTCTAAATCTCACCCCGTGGGGGAGACTTTTTAGCACTCTGTTTATTGTTAACTATTTTCGTTTAGTATGCTTTCATTCATTAAAAATAGAAAAGAGCCTTAAAGTATTGTACTCTTCAAAAGTCCCCCCACGGGGGGATCTAGGGGGGCTTTTAGGAGGCTTCGGCTGCCATCAATTCTTTAATATCAATCTTAACCATTTTCATCATAGCCTGCATAACACGGCTTGCTTTTTCTTTGTCGGGATTGCTTAGTAACTGTGGTAAAATTGTGGGTGTTACCTGCCAGCAAAGCCCAAACTTATCTTTCAGCCAGCCACAGGCAATTTCCTGTCCGCCGCCTTCCAGTAGTTTGTTCCAATAATGATCCACCTCTTCCTGATTATTGCAATTAATGGTAAGTGAAATTGCATCTGTCAACGGATGCCCGGGACCGCCATTCATCAATGTAATTTCCTGTCCATCCAATTCAATGGTTGACACCAGCAAAGCACCTTCCGGTCCCGGTGCACCTGGAGGATTTCGGGATGAGCGTATGATTTTTGAGTTTTTAAAAATGTGGAGATAGAAGTTGATGGCTTCTTCGGCGTTATTGTCGAACCAAAGAAAGGGGCTTATTCTTTGCATAAAATGATTTTTAGTTTATGAGTAAAACTACAAACATCATTCCTTATTTGGACAGTCATGTTTCAATAAATACCTAATAGAATGTCCATATAATTTATCATAAATAAACTCCATAACTTATTTATAATTAGATGTTACTGTATCTTAAAGCAACTCCCTTCCAAAGCCAGTTCCGTATTCGGAAACACTTCACAAGTCTCCGCTAAATATTCATCCAGGGTTTCATATTTAGAAGAAAAATGCCCAATCAATAATTTCTTAACCTCCGCTTTGGTAGCAATAGTTGCAGCTTGTACAGTAGTACTATGAAAATGCATTAAGGCTCTTTCTTCAAAAGCCTTTAAATACGTGGATTCATGATACAATAAATCAACACCTCTTACTTTATCTATGATGCGTTCATCATAAATCGTATCAGCACTATAGGCATAACTAAAGGAAGGTGTTGGCTCATGCGTAACTTCAATATTGGGAATAATCGTTCCTTGCTTATTGGTATAATCTTCTCCTTGTTGCAATTTGCTGTAAAAGCTTTTTGGTATTTCGTATGATTTAGCTCTTTGAGCATCAACACTTCTAAGCTTTTTCTTTTGTTTAAATAAGAAACCAAAACACTCAATGCGATGCGTTACTTTAAAGCAACTTATGGTAATGGTTTTGTCTTCTGCAATAATGCCTTCTTCAACAAGCGGATGGAAAATTAAGTTGTAGGATAAGTGAGCTGCTGCTACTTTAAACTGGCTCAATACAATTTCTTCCAATGCCGGTGATCCATAAAGATGCAAATCCTGCGTACGACCCAAAAGGCTCATACTGGTAAGTAAACCCATCAAACCAAAATAATGGTCGCCATGCAAATGCGATATAAAAATGCGGCTGATTTTCGCCCGGCGAATTTTATACTTAGCCATCTGCATTTGCGTGCCTTCGCCACAATCAATTAAATACGTGTCATCAAGTGTTTGCAATACCTGAGCGGTCGGGTGCCTTCCAAAAGCCGGAACGGCTGAATTGTTTCCTAATATCGTGAGAGCGAGCAAAGAGATAACTATTTGGGGTTATAAATTATTTACTATGGACTATTATATGTGTATAAATGCTGCTTGTTTTTTTGCCGGGAAGACGGGAAGTCGGTAAGCTTTACTAAAATATAAAATAAAACGTCTTCCCGTCTTCCCGGCAAAAACTATTCTTCCGGTTCATCATCTCCCGACATTAATTCCCGTTCAACTTCTTCCATCTGCAAAATATCCCAGGCTTCACTTTCTGTAGGCGTTACGTTCATCAGTTCCAGTATTTCTTTTTCGTCTAATAAGTTTTCTACCTTTTCCTGCAAGCCGCAAATCACAAAAGAGCAGTCGCTTTCGTAAAACTGTTGTTGTATATCGGCTAAAGTTTCTCCGCTTTCTTCGTCTATCTCTTTTACCAGTTCTAGGTTCAAAATCACATGCGGTATGTCCTTTTGTATGTAAGGAAGCAACATATCCTTCAATTCTGCTGTCATATTAGCAGACAGGCTCTCCAATTCCGGCGTAATAACAGTAAACCTTTCTTTGGTATCTATTTTGACGTTCATCTTTCGTAACTTTAGTTTGATGTTTATGTAAAATAAAGTTTTTTTCGTTTAATGTGTTCCTTCTTCCGAAAATAAGTTCTTTCACGTTTTTCCGCTTCGTTAAAGCAGCAAAATAAAGGGTTTAATAACGGGCTGTTTTAAATTTTTGAACATATTAACATTTTGGACAAGCAGCAAACTATATCTATAAAATAATCGTTACTATTGTATAAGCTAAACTCAATAAACCATGGACAACAACTTTTCAGCACAGGTAAAAGAAATAATTTCTTACAGCCGTGAGGAAGCCCTCCGGTTGGGAAATGATTTTATTGGCACAGAGCATTTGGTATTAGGCTTAATCCGCGATGGTGAAAACACCGCCATTAAAATATTAAAATCACTTAATATCGACCTTTACGAATTACGTAAAGAAATTGAGGTAGCCGTAAAAGACAAAACAGGCAAGAATATTGCCAACATCAATTCACTTCCACTTACAAAGCAGGCAGAAAAAGTAATACGGATTACCGTATTAGAAGCAAAAGCACATAAAAGCCCAACGGTGGAAAGCGAGCATTTGATGTTATCTATTTTAAAGAACAAAGAAAATGTAGCAACTCAGATACTAAACCAATTTGATGTGGACTATGATATCTTTAAAAACGAATTAGGTTTTGTAACCAGCAACCCGCCACCATCAGCAGAATTTTCGGAAGAAAATGAAGATGATTTTGACGAAGAAAGAAAACAATACGGACAACAGCAAAAAGCACAACGTGGTGGTGCCAACGCTCCAAAAACCAAGACCCCGGTTTTGGATAATTTTGGAAGGGACATTACACGCCTGGCAGAAAGCGGTTCATTAGATCCGATTGTTGGCAGAGAAAATGAAATTGAAAGAGTTTCTCAAATTTTAAGTCGTCGTAAAAAGAACAATCCGATTTTAATTGGCGAACCTGGTGTGGGTAAAACTGCCATTGTAGAAGGTTTGGCATTAAGGATTGTGCAACGCAAAGTAAGCAGGGTTTTGTTTGATAAGAGAGTAGTGTCCTTAGACCTTGCAGCATTGGTTGCCGGTACAAAATACCGTGGGCAATTTGAAGAAAGAATGAAAGCCATCATGAATGAACTGGAAAAAAACAGAGATGTTATCTTGTTCATTGATGAAATACATACCATCGTAGGTGCAGGTGGAGCAAGCGGTTCGTTGGATGCTTCCAATATATTTAAACCGGCTTTGGCAAGAGGTGAGTTACAATGTATCGGTGCATCTACTTTAGATGAGTATCGTATGCATATTGAAAAAGATGGTGCATTAGACCGTCGTTTTCAAAAAGTAATTGTTGACCAACCAACGGTTGAAGAAACCATTCAGATTCTTACCAACATTAAAAGCAAATACGAAGATTACCATAATGTAACCTACAGCGATGATGCAATTGATGCTTGTGTAAAATTGAGCGAACGTTATATGACCGATCGTTTATTGCCCGACAAAGCCATTGATGTAATGGATGAAGTAGGAGCAAGAAAGCATATCAAAAATATCAATGTTCCAAGCGACGTAATCGAATTGGAAAAAAAGATAGAAGATATTAAGCTTGAAAAAAACAAGGTAGTAAAAAGCCAGCGTTTTGAAGAAGCGGCTTCATTAAGGGATTCTGAAAAACGTTTGCAGGAACAACTTGAAAAAGCAAAACATGATTGGGAAGAAGAAAGCAAACACAAACGTTTCCCGATTGAAGAAGAAGATATTGCAGAAGTTATCAGCATGATGACCGGCATACCGGTAAAACGAATGGTACAAGCCGAAACTGACAAGCTACGCCGCATGGGTGAAGATTTGAAAGGTGCTGTAGTTGGTCAGGATGATGCGATATTAAAAGTAGTAAAAGCAATTCAGCGTAATAGAGTAGGGTTGAAAGATCCGAAAAAACCAATCGGTACATTTATATTCTTAGGTCCTACGGGTGTTGGTAAAACAGAGTTGGCTCGTTCATTGGCAAGGTATATGTTTGATAATGACGAAGCATTAATCCGTATTGATATGAGTGAATACATGGAAAAATTCACCGTAAGCCGTTTGATTGGTGCCCCTCCGGGATATGTTGGATACGAAGAAGGCGGACAGCTAACGGAAAGGGTTAGACGCAAACCATACAGCGTAATCCTGTTGGATGAAATTGAAAAAGCGCATCCGGATATTTATAATATTTTATTACAGGTATTGGATGATGGTCAGTTGACTGACGGACTTGGAAGAAAAATTGATTTCAAGAATACGCTTATCATTATGACATCGAATATCGGTGTGCGCCAGTTGAAAGATTTTGGCGAAGGGGTTGGTTTTGCTACGGCTTCAAGAATACAAAATGCGGAAGAAAACAATAAAGCCGTAATTGAAAAAGCCTTGAAACGTACGTTCAGTCCTGAGTTTTTAAACAGGATTGACGATGTAGTAATCTTCAATTCATTAACCAAGGAAAATATCTTTGAGATAATCGATATCTTAATGAAAGGTGTAATGAAACGCCTGGTAAACCTTGGTTTTGCAATGGAACTAACACCGGAAGCAAAAGCATTTATTGCCGACAAAGGATACGATTCTCAATTTGGCGCAAGACCGTTGCACCGGGCTATACAAAAATACCTGGAAGATCCGTTAGCGGAAGAAATCCTGAATATGCATGTAAAAGCCGGCGACACCATGATTGCAGATTTGGATAAGGAAAATGAAAAAATAAAATTCAGCCTTAAAGAAGAAAAGAAAAAAGGCACCAAATCAGCCGAGGCGTAATCAGTATTAAAATTAAATAATCATAAAGCCATTCCTAAATTCAGGAATGGCTTTCTTTTTTGGATTATTTGTTTCACTTTTGCAGCAATGGAAAAGATTATTATTACCATTGATGGATGGTCATCCTGCGGAAAAAGTACATTGGCAAAACAGTTGGCAAAACAATTAGGCTATGTATATGTGGATAGCGGTGCTATGTACCGTGCCATTACTTTATATTTTTTACGCAATCATATAGATTGGGAAAACCATGAAAAAGTGCTGGATGCCTTAAAGGAAATTACAATCGAGTTTCATTTCAATAAACAATCACAACAATCGGATATATATTTAAACGGTGAAGATGTGGAATACCATATCCGTGACATGATTGTAGCCGATAAAGTAAGCGATGTGGCTACTATAAAAGAAGTGCGGGAGTTTGCCGTAAAGCAGCAGCAAAAAATGGGCAGGAAAAAAGGCATTGTAATGGATGGCAGGGATATCGGAACAACCGTTTTTCCTCATGCCGAACTAAAGCTGTTTATGACAGCCGATATTTCCATCCGCGTGGAACGGAGGTTTAAGGAGATGTATGAGAAAAATCCAAACGTAACGATTGAAGAAGTAAAAAACAATCTTGAAATGCGGGATTATATTGATTCTAACCGGGAAATTAGTCCGTTGCGAAAAGCGGATGATGCGATTGTTTTGGATAATTCAAACCTTACAATGGAGGAGCAATTAAAGCTGGCATTGACTTTTTTGAAAGAAAAATCATAAAAAATTTGCATTTATCAAGGTCGCAGATTACTTTTACACCCTGATTAGAAACAACCCACCCATTGGTTGATTTTTAACACCTCAGTCCATATCTTATTAATTCCACCCGGCGTTTACAAACCGCAATCTACCACTCATCCTCGAAAAGCTTCAATCCCTTAGCATTATTTTTAATAAACGCATTCCGTTTTATATAATAACAAACGCTACAATTATATTCGATACAATCGAAATTAATATAGAAAAAGTTAGATAACCAAGCACAAACAAGAGATGCCCCTTCAGCCAAACTGGAGGGCTCTTTTATTTAAGGAGAATCTGAATGATAAACTCTTTAAGCAAAACCAAGTGCGATTTCTTTTTCTGTTTTGTCAACAGCAAAGAAAGAAACCAAGCGTGCTATAACACCTTCCACCAAAGCATCCGGGCAGCTTGCACCACTGGTCAACAGAATTTTTACAGGCTTTTTCATTGGCAAATAATCCAATGTTTTTAAGTGTTCTTTTTTGTGGTAATTATAATGGTCGATTTCGGTAGAGGAGATAATATTTTCTTCTGAACTTATAAAGTAGGTTGCCAGTTTTTCTTCGCAAAGCTCTACCAAATGAGAAGTATTGCTGCTGTTGTAACCGCCTACAACAATTGCCAGATCTGCCGGCGTTTCTAAAAGTCCATACACAGCCGTTTGGTTATCGTTGGTTGCATAGCATAAGGTATCTCTTGTATCAGCAAAACGTTCTTCTACATTAGCATCAGTAATCTTGTATTTTTCAATCATTACCTGTTTTAAAAAATCAGCAATAGCCTGTGTATCGCTGGCAAGCATGGTAGTTTGGTTTACTACGCCAATACGCTGAAGATGTTCTTCGGCATTGAATCCTGCCGAATAACGGTTTTTAAATTCAGCATAAAAATCCGATAAAGGCTTTTCGCCGGTAATATATTTGCTTAAGGCAACGGCTTCCTTCATATCATTTACAACTACGGTTGGCGTATGCGAAGCAGCATGCGAAAAAGTAGCCCTCGTTTCTTCATGCGACGGTTTGCCATGTACCACTACCGTATAATTTTTTGTAGCAATCTGTTCGCTGCGGTTCCAAACTTTTTCTACAAACGGGCAGGTGGTATTATATTTTTCGGTCGGGATACCGATATCGTTCAGTTTTTTTTCAATGTCTAATGTGGTTCCAAAAGCAGGAATGATTACTACATCATCTTTCGTCAGCGATTCAAACGGTACTAATTGTTTGCCATAAGTATCCTGTAAAAATTCTACGCCATGTTGCTGTAAATCTGCATTCACTTGTGGGTTGTGAATCATCTCACTCAATAAAAAAATCCGTTTGCCGGGATTTTCTTCAATCGTCCGGAATGCAATATCAATGGCATTTTCCACGCCATAGCAAAATCCAAAATGTCGGGCAAGGTAAATCTGCAACGGTCCAAAATCAAGCAGGGTAGGAGTAAAATCCTTTTTCATTTTATCGTCCTGCTTGCGTTTATTTTTAATAGCCGCAATTAAAGGGCTGCGGTAAATTATGGGAACATTAAATTGTTTCATCTCGGTGCAAAGATACATTGAAGAAGGCAGAAGAAAAAAGGCACAAGGCACAAGGTAGAAGACACAAGACACAAGGTACAAGGCACAAGGTACAAGGCACAAGGTGCAAGACACAAGGTGCAAGCAGCTATGGTACTTTATAGGATTTCAAAAATTCAATAGGTTGTGAATTTAAAACACTTGTACCTTATCTCTTGTGCCTTGTCGCTTTCTGTTGTTATGAATTTAAATACTTGTGCCTTGTTTCTTGCCCCTTGAGTCTTTCTTTAGTTATGAGTTTAAAATACTTGTTCCTTGTCGCTTTCTTACTAAATTTGAAACATGGCTACACTACAACATCCACCTGCAACCTGGGTACACCAAACAAATATCTACGAAGTAAACCTGCGTCAATATACAACTGAAGGAACCTTTAATGCATTTGCACAATCCCTGCCACGCCTGCGGGATATGGGCATTGAAGTGTTATGGTTCATGCCCATACATCCTGTAGGCAATCTTGGGCGCAAAGGGGTGTTGGGAAGTTATTATTCAATCGAAGATTATACAGCAACCAATCCGGAGTTCGGTTCAATCAATGATTTTAAAAACCTGGTAGAAGCAGCGCATGCTTTAGGTTTTAAAGTAATCATCGATTGGGTAGCCAATCACAGCAGCAATGATAATGTATGGATAAAAGACCATAAAGATTTTTATGTACAAGATGCAGAAGGTAATATTATGCATCCTTACGATTGGGATGATGTAAGCAAATTGAATTACGATTCTGCAGCACTGCGTAAAACCATGATTGCTGCCATGCAATTTTGGATAGATGAATGTAAGATAGATGGCTTCCGCTGCGATATGGCGCATTTAGTGCCACTTGATTTTTGGGATCAGGCAAGAACGCATTTAGATAAAGTAAAGCCTGAATTATTCTGGCTGGCAGAAACCGAAGATGCAAACTATCATCAGGTATTTGATGCCAGCTATACCTGGGAGTGGATGCATAAAACAGAAGATTATTGCAAAGGATATACCGATATAAACGGCTTGTACAGTATCCTCGATAAATATAAAAACGAATTTCCTTCCACTGCTTTCCGTGCATACTATACCAGCAACCACGATGAAAACAGCCATACGGGAACAGAGTATGATAAATTTGGCGATGCCGCAAAAGCCCTGGCAGTATTCAGTTGTACCTACAATGGCATACCATTAATATATAGCGGACAGGAATTGCCGAACTTAAAAAAACTAGCCTTCTTCGAAAAAGATACCATTGAATGGACAGGTAAATTTGAGCTGCATGATTTCTATAAAACATTATTGCACCTGCATAGCAACAACAAAGCATTAAGTGCAGCCGATGAAAATGCAACAACTGATATAATAGGTACAGACAAACCCAATCAGGTAATAGCATATTTCAGAAAGAAAGAAAATGATGCAGTATTGATCTTGCTAAATTTAAGCAATCAGTATTTATGGGCAGGTATCAACGATGAACGTATAACCGGTTATTATAAAAATATTTTTAGTGATGAAGGATATACATTTACTCCTGAACGTTATTTTGAATTATTGCCCTGGGGTTATTTGGTGTATGAAAGAAAGTGAGTAAGTGTTGCTTAAATTGTACAACCAGGTTTAAGTGCTTACTTATTGTTTAATAATAATTTTGCTTAGAACCTGACTGTTTTCCAATTCAACCTTTATTACATAACTACCTGCTGGCACATCAGCATACAAATCGATTTTTTGAAATCCCTTGTAAATAGTTCTTGTATGCTCCTGTATAAGAGTTCCATTTATATCGAACATAGAAATTTTTACCGATTCATCTTTCGGAAGATCGAGTACTACATAAAAAATATTTTTAAAGGGATTGGGGTATATCCTTAAAGCATTGTTTTTTAAAACAGTATCCGGCAAAACAGGCAATGTATCCAGCGTTATTGTGGTATCAATATTTTTACTCAGTTGCTTTACAATTATTTTATCAATTTCCCAGGCATTTTTCATGCATTGTTGAAATCCAATACTATTGCCATCTATAGGGGGAGTTAATTGTTTGAAAAATTCTTTATCATTGACCTTTACAATAACAAACCCGTCTTTCTGAATCAATTCGTATTTATTTATTTTATAGGGATTAAAGGCTAATCCATTTAATAAATCCTTTGTGTCTTTCCTGATAAGGTATGTCCATTCTTTGCTAAAGTAATTTAAATGTATCTCACCCCGGTACATAAAACTGAGTTGATATAAAGAAGGAGTCTCTCTCCATGTATCTTCTGAATTAAGTTTGCCCCATTGCAAGTCAATATCATCGAAAATGTCGCCACCACTTATATATTTTGCATAGAATGCTATAGAGAAATTTTCATGTGTGTCAAATCCATCAATGGGTTTGCTATACCATAAGCAGCCGTTTTGAATGGAATTTTTTTGAAATTTTTGTATATGTAAAACCCCGTGTTTTATCTCCACTAAAAAATTAGAATCATTTACTAATTTCCAATGATTCGAATTATTATTAAAATCGTCAGCCAGTAAAATCTTATCCTGGCAAAAAACTGTTTTTTGAAAAGCGAATAAAAGCAATATAGAGATAAGCGGTTTCATTTGGGATTTTTCGTTCGGCATAAAGTTATATATTTTTAGTTTGGGGAATAAATAAATTGTTAACGGGGATATTTTTCTACGGTTATAGTTCCATTGAGCTTCTAATGCATAATAAACAATGGTTTTATGGAATGGTATCGTTTTTGGAAAAACAAATGAAACCATTAAACCTGCAAATCATGAAAATACTCGTGTTGGATGACGACAAAGATTTATGCTATTTATTGCGCAGCTTTTTCGAGAAAAAAGGATGCACCGTATTCACAGCAAATTCATTGGTAGATGGGCTAAGCATTATCGATAAAGACGAACCTCGTATTTTATTCATCGATAATTATTTGCCCGACGGCGAAGGCTGGAAAGCTGCCAAAACAATCAAAATAAAATATCCCGAGCTCTCCATCAACCTGATGTCGGCAAAGGACAGGAGCTTTACTACATTAGACGAGTACGACGATGTGATTTGGGAAAAACCAATTTCGATACAGCAACTCGAAACCTATTTACAGTTTTTAAACAAAAATTAATCTTATTTTAATACGGGAGATACAATACAGGAGGGCAGGTTCATCTTGCCCTTTGTTATTGTTTTGATAATAAAGCAGAACCCTTTTATTTATGCCAAATCTTGTATAATTTTAAACAAGTTTGTATTTTTTTTGTACTTAGCTTTAGTACTACTATTAAACATTGTTGTGTCACTCACTTGTACCGCATACCATTATTCAACGCATTCAACTACAAGCTGTGTGCAACAATTGACAAGAAGGGCTTCTATAACAAGAGTAAGTATTAATTTTTAATTACCAATTATGAATTAAAAAAATGAGCAAAGAAAAATGGGCAATCGGAATAGACTTAGGAGGCACTAAAATAGAAATTGCCTTAGTAAACGATAAGGGCAAAATAAAGGACAGGCAACGCTTCCCTACAGATAGCAATAAAGGATACAAAACCGTTATAGAGCATACAGCCAAAGCGATTAAAGAAATTTGCCAACAAAATAAAAATATCCAACCCAAAGCAATTGGCATTGGCGTAGCCGGACAAATTACAAAAGATACCGGCATTATAAAATTCTCTCCCAACCTAAACTGGCACAACGTTAAGCTACAGGAAATATTGGCAAAGCAAACAGGCTTACCCGTAAGCATTTGCAATGATGTAAAAGCAGCAGCCATTGGCGAATGGCTATATGGTGCCGGTAAAGGCAGTAATGATATGGTTTGCATATTTGTCGGCACAGGTATTGGTGGTAGTATTATAAGTAATGGAAAATTATTGGATGGCTTTAATAATACAGCCGGCGAAATAGGGCATATAACCATCGACATCAACGGCCCGAAATGCCATTGCGGCAATAAAGGTTGCTTTGAAGCATTGGCGGGCGGATGGGCAATACAAAGAGATGTAGAAGCGGCAGTCAAAAAGAATAAGACATCCGGTAAAATACTATTGCAGCTTGCAGAAGGCAAAATCAAAAACATCAATGCGAAAACAATCGCTGAAGGATTAAAACTAAAAGATACGCTTTCAAAACAATTAACGGAAAACTTCACCAATGTTTTGATTGCAGGAAGCGTATCCATTGTAAATGCTTTCGGTCCTCAACGTATTGTTTTTGGCGGAGGAATCATTGAAGGTTTTCCGGGCTTGCTATCTGCTATTGAAAAAGGGATTCAAAAAAATGCATTAAAGGCAGCCAGCAATTCATTAAAAGTTGTAACAGCAAAATTGCACAATGATTCAGGAGTAGTTGGTGCTGCAGCTTATGCTTTACGTTCACATAAAAAGAAATAAATAAAAATGACTATAGAAGAAAAAAGTATTGACACTATCCGTTGCCTGGCAATGGATGCGGTACAAAAAGCAAACTCCGGCCATCCGGGAACCCCGATGGCATTGGCTCCTGCAGCCTATACGCTTTGGATGCAGCATTTAAAATACAATCCCAAAAACCCCAAATGGTTTAACAGGGATCGGTTTGTTTTATCCAACGGACATGCTTCCATGTTACAATATGCAGTATTTCATTTAACGGGATATGCAATAACATTAGATGATATAAAAAACTTCCGCCAATATAAAAGCATAACCCCCGGCCATCCTGAATATGGAATGACACCCGGCATAGAAACTACAACAGGTCCATTAGGACAAGGTATTATGACGGCAGTAGGAATGGCAATAGCTGAAAAACATTTAGCTGCCATCTTTAATAAAGAAGATAAAATCATCGACCATCATACATACGTATTTTGCGGCGATGGCGATTTAATGGAAGGCGCATCGCATGAAGCCGGTTCTATCGCCGGGCATTTGGGTTTAGGTAAATTAATATGCTTGTATGATGATAACCATATTTCTATAGAAGGTGATACAGCCCTTACATATTCAGATGATGTAAGCAAACGTTTTGAAGCATACCATTGGCATGTACAAAACTTAGGCGATAAAGGGAATGATATTGATGCCATATCCGAAGCGTTTGAAAATGCAAAAGCTGTAACGGATAAGCCATCTATGATTATCCTTAGAACCCATATTGGATATGGTTCTCCACACAAGCAGGATACAGCAAGCGCACATGGGTCACCTTTGGGCGATGAAGAAATAAAACTGACAAAGAAATTTTACGGCTGGCCGGAAGATGAAAAGTTTTTAGTGCCGGATGATGTAAAAACACACATGCATCAGGCCGTTGATAAGGGCAAAGCATTAGAGGCAGATTGGAATGAACTGTTATATAAATTCAAAATAGACCAACCAGATTTATCAAAACAATTTGATCAATATTTAAAGCATGATTTGCCACAAGGCTGGGACAGCGATATAAAAGTGTATAAGCCTGAAGATGGCGTTGTAGCAACAAGGTCGGTAACAGCAAATGTGATTAATGCAATTGCACCAAAGATTCCCTGGCTGATGGGCGGCAGTGCCGATTTGGAACCATCCACAGAAACGATGATAAAATCATCCGGCTATTTTTCCAAAGAACATCCTGAAAACAGGAATATGGCTTGGGGAATTCGTGAACATTTAATGTGTGCTGCAAGTTCGGGAATGCAGTTGCATGGCGGCATTCGGGCTTATGCATCTACGTTTTTTATTTTTACAGATTATGCACGGCCGGCAATACGTTTGGCTTGTATAATGGAACAACCGGTAATATATGTAATGACACATGATTCAATTGGTTTGGGCGAAGATGGCACAACGCATCAACCCATTGAACAGTTGGCATCTTTAAGAGCTTTGCATAATTTGTGCCTGCTTCGTCCGGCAGATGCGAATGAAGCTGCAGTAGCATGGCGCATGGCTGTTGAGCGAAAAGATGGCCCAACGATGTTGGTACTTACAAGGCAAAAGCTGGCTGTAGTTGACAGAGCCAAATTTGCAAAAGCAGACAATGCCCGCAAAGGAGCCTACATATTATCGCCGGAAAAAAACAAAGCCGATATTATATTAATAGCAACCGGCTCCGAAGTAGAAATTATTGTAAAAGCACAGGAAGAATTATTAAAACAAAATATTGATGCCCGTGTTATAAGTATGCCAAGCTGGGATATATTCAGAGCGCAACCGAAACAATATATTGATGAAGTATTGCCACCTGCAGTAAAGAAACGTATCGCCGTAGAAGCTGCATCACCATTGGGCTGGAGCGAATGGGTAGGCGATGAAGGAAAGGTAATTGCAATCAATCATTTTGGTGTAAGTGCACCTTATAAAGAAATATATGAGCATTTTGGAATTACAGTAGAAAATGTAATTGCCACCACCAAACAACTTTTAGGAAAATAAAATATGAAATTCGTAATAGCTTCCGACCATGCAGGTTTTGATTACAAAACCATCCTGCTAAAAGATATCCTGGAAAAAGGATACGACATAACGGATTTGGGTACATGCAATACCGACCCGACAGATTATCCCGATCATGCAGCCGATGTAGCCAACGCTATTATTAATAAGCAAGCCGATAGAGGAATTATTATTTGCGGAAGCGGCGTAGGCGTTAGCATTGCAGCCAATAAATTTAAAGGCATACGTGCAGGTGTTTGTCATGATACCTATTCGGCACATCAATGTGTAGAGCATGATGAAGCCAATGTATTATGCATCGGCGAAAGAGTGATTGGTATTGAGTTGGCAAGGGAAATAGTGTTTAAATTTTTAAAAGCGGAATTTTCAAACGCACCAAGGCATGTAAAAAGATTGGAGAAGATTATTGCGATTGAAGAGACGAATATGAAGTAAGACGGGGATTGGGACGGATTTTATGGATTCCACGGATTAGCGAAGATCGAAGCAAATAAAATCCTACAATCCTTTAATCGAAAAATCAAGATTCAGATAAAAATTATGAAAAACGAAAAAGTAAAAACTCTCTTCCTCGACATTGGCGGAGTACTATTAACCAACGGCTGGGGCAGGGATTCAAGAAAACGAGCTGCAGATTTATTTAAGCTGGATTATAAAGAGATGGATGAGCGCCATCACCTTACATTTGATACCTACGAAATGGGAAAACTTACATTAGATGAATACCTGAACAGGCTTGTGTTTTACGAAGTAAGGGCATTTACAAAAAGCGACTTCAAAGAATTTATGTTTGCTGAATCAAAACCTTTTGATGATACGATTGCTTTTTTCAAAGAATTAAAAGCGCAGCATAAACTAAATGTAATTGCCGTTAATAATGAAGGGCGAGAGTTGAACGAACATCGTATAAAAAAATTCAAGTTAAACGAATTATTCAATGGCTTTGTATCTTCCTGCTATGTGAAATTCCGCAAGCCGGATGCAGATATATTTTTATTAGCTTGCGATGTGGCACAAACATTACCCCAACACGCTATGCATGTAGATGATCGGCAAATGTTTGTAGAAGTAGCCAGGAGCATAGGTTTACAAGGTTTGCAGCATACAGATTTAGAATCGACAAAAGAAAAAATAAAATCAATAAATTTTTAACCAATGGAAAAGCAGGCTTATGATTTTGGAATGATAGGATTGGGCACAATGGGGCGCAATCTTTTATATAATATCAACGACCACGGATACGGCGTTTCCGGCTTTGATAAAAGTACCGCACAGGTAGATACCTTAAACAAAGAATCGGAAGGTAAAAAAATATCCGGCACTTCTAATTTGCAGGAGTTTATAGATTCTTTAAAACAACCAAGAGTAATCATGTTGTTGGTGCCGGCAGGTAAAATTGTGGACAGTGTTATTGAAGAAATAAAACCGCATTTATCCAAAGCAGATTTATTAATTGATTTGGGCAATTCGCATTTCACGGATACGGATAGACGCAATGAACAACTGGCAAAAGAGAATATACATTTTATGGGAGCTGGTGTTTCGGGTGGAGAATCCGGAGCAAGGTTTGGTCCAAGTATAATGCCAGGTGGCGATAAGGAAGCGTATGCAAGAGTAGAGGAAATGTTGAAAGCTGTATCTGCCAAAGTAAATGGAGAACCTTGTGTAACTTATGTTGGTAGCGGTTCTGCAGGGCATTATGTAAAGATGGTTCATAACGGTATCGAATATGCGATAATGCAATTGATTGCTGAAACCTATCATATCTTAAAAGAAGTTGGAGGCTTAAACAATGATGAATTGCATCAGGTTTTTGCAACCTGGAACAAAGGCATTCTTCAATCTTTCTTAATAGAAATAACAGCCGATATATTTTTACAACAGGACGATTTAACATCGAACCGTTTGGTAGATATGATATTGGATGCAGCGCAACAAAAAGGAACAGGAGCATGGACATCCGAAGATGCTATGGAGCAGCAAGTGCCAATTCCTGCAATTGATTTAGCTGTAAGCATGCGTGATTTATCATCGTATAAAAAACAACGGGAAGCGGCGGAGAAAGTATTGAAAGGCGCAAGCAATGCAGATAAAGACAGCAAAGAATCGTTGATAGCAGAGCTGGAGCAGGCATTGTATTTTGCAATGATTACCACCTACGCACAAGGTTTGTCTTTATTATACACAGCTTCTAAAAAATATAATTATGGATTAAAGCTGGATGAAATCGCTGCAATCTGGCGTGGTGGCTGTATTATACGGGCAGCTTTATTAGAAGATATCCGTGCAGCCTATGCAAAAAATCCTTCATTGGAAAATATATTGTTGGATGAAGCTATCGCTGCGAAAACGAATCAATCACAGGATGGCATCCGTAAAATAATTCGTCAGGCTGTAAAAAATGGCATACCCGTTCCCGTTATATCGGTATCCTTAGCTTATTATGATTCATACCGCCGAGGCTGGTTGCCATCTAATTTATTACAAGCACAAAGAGATTATTTTGGTGCACATACTTATCAACGCATTGATAGGGAAGGCATTTTTCATACACATTGGAACCAAGCAAAAAACTAACTAAAATGAAAGGAACAAAAACAGTTGACCCTACTATAATTATTATCCTCGGTGCCACCGGCGATTTGGCGTGGCGTAAATTAATACCGGGCATCTACAATTTATATTTAGATAAATGGCTGCCCGAAAAATTTGCAGTAGTAGGCGTAAGCAAGTCGGAAATGAGCAATGATGCGTATTTAGCGCATGTAAAAGAAGGTGTTGATAAATTTTCAAGGAGAGGAAAATCGGATGATGCTACCTGGAATAAATTTGCAGAACAAATAACCTACACTCCCGGTGGCTTTGATGATGACAGCACTTATACCAATCTTGAAAGCAAGCTGGAAGAGATAGAAGGTAAATGGGAAGTGAAAGCCAATCGTGTTTTTTACCTCGCTGTGCCACCAAGTTATTTTGATGATATCGTAACAAAAATCGGTCATTGCAAATTAGCGCAGGATAAGGCAAAGAGCCGTATCGTTATTGAAAAACCTTTCGGTCGTGATTTGGAAAGCGCCAAGAAACTCAATAACCTGCTACACGATATGTATGATGAAACGCAGATATATCGCTTAGATCATTACCTGGGTAAAGAAACCGTACAAAATATTTTTGCTTTTCGTTTTGCCAATGCATTGTTTGAACCAATCTGGAACCGTAATTATATTGATCATATACAAATCACTGTTTCCGAACAATTAGGTGTTGGCACAAGAGGAAATTATTATGAAACATCCGGTGCTTTGCGTGATATGATCCAGAATCATATTTTACAACTGGTATGTTTAATTGCAATGGAACCTCCTGTATCGTTTGAAGCAGATGAAGTGCGCAATAAAAAAGTAGATGTATTAAACGCCATACGTTTGATTAAGCCTGAAGAAGTACAGCAACATGCAGTCCGCGGACAATATGGTGCCGGTTGGATTGAAGGCGAAAAAGTAGCAGGCTACAGAACTGAACCCGATGTAAACAAAAACAGCAATATTGATACGTTTGCAGCAGTAAAATTTCATGTGGACAATTGGCGTTGGCATGGCGTCCCGATTTATGTACGCACCGGTAAGCGTTTAAATGAAACGATGTCGGTTATCAGTTTACAATTCCGTCCGGTACCGCATCAATCCTTTCCTGCAAGTGCAACGGGCAACTGGCAATCGAATAGATTAGTATTAAATATACAACCCAGAATGGGCATCAAGCTAGGCTTTCAGGCAAAACGGCCCGGCATAGAAATGTCGTTGTCGCCGGTAGAAATGCAGTTTGATTACGATCACACCTACACATCCAACTCAACCGAAACACCGGAAGCATACGAAACATTGTTGCTGGATATCATGGAAGGCGATTCAACTTTATTCATGCGTGCCGATCAGGTGGAAGCTGCATGGAAAGTAGTAATGCCGATTATTGAAAACTGGGAAAACAATCCGGCAGTAAACTTCCCTAACTATGCAGCCGGCACAGCAGGTCCAGAAGAAGCAGAGGCGTTAATTGCAAGGGATGGGCATAATTGGTTTGTGACGCCGCCGGAGAATAAGTAGTAGTTTGTCTGGACGTGGATTTGTTGGATTTTATGGATTCCATGGATTTGCGGAGAATGAAGCGGAGGTTGTCTGAACCATGATTTTTTTGATTTAAATGATTCAACTGATTTACGAAGAATGAAGCGGAGATTGTTTTTGGACGTGGATTTGTAGGATTGAATGGATTCCATGGATTAGCGGAGAATGGAGCGACGAAGCATCTAATCTTTCATCAATAGTCTGATAGCGACAATTCAGATCCATCACACCTTAGCATGACATGGGAAAACTGTTTTGAATTTTGTAAGTAGTAAGATTGTCAATCAAAATCTTTATCAAACCTGAATATCTATAAAGTATAAAAGAAGAGACTATGTCAGTGAATAATACCAACGGCGAATTAAGAGTTTTTGAAGCCGGTGAAACCTATATAAAAGAAGTAGCCGAATTTATAATTGATATAGCTCATAAAGCAATTGAAGAAAGAGGACGTTTTTCCATTGCTTTATCTGGTGGCAATACGCCCAATCAATTATATACTTTATTGGGAACAGATGAATACAAAGAAAAAATGCCCTGGAAACATAGTTTTGTTTTTTGGGGCGATGAACGTTGTGTAGCACTGGATGATAAACTCAATAATGCACATGTTGCCGTAACATTATTGTTGGATAAAGTACATGTTCCATGGCTTAATATTTTTACCATACCGGTAAATCTTCAACCAGATGAAGCAGCGATTCAATATGAACAAACAATCCGGAACTATTTTAATAATGAAACACCCGCATTCGATTTGATATTGCTTGGCCTTGGTGAAAATGCCCATACAGCCTCACTCTTCCCGGGTACAGAAGTATTGCAGGAGCAAACACATTTAGTAAAAGCCGTTTATGTGGATGAACAAAAAATGTTTCGTGTAACAATGACAGCTCCGTTAATCAACCTTGCACATAATATTGCTTTTTTAGTTACTGGACAATCCAAGGCAGAAGTATTGAAAACAATTTTTACTGAACCGTATCAGCCGGAAAAATATCCGGCTCAATTGATAAAACCTGTTAATGGCAAACTGTATTGGTTTGCAGACAAAGCCGCTGCAGCCTTGGTTTAAGCAGCCAATAAGATTTTATAGTGTAGATAAGTGAGCAGCAAAAAATTATAAAAAAATATTCTTTTTTTTATATATCTTGTATGCACCTAAACTTGATCTGCTATGAAAAATTTACTCCTAACCGGCGCCCTGGCGCTATCTTTCGCAACCGGCATTGCACAGGATTTTGCCGGATACAGTACAAGCAATTATAATGGTGTAAACGGTGCGTTCTTTAATCCGAGCAATATTGTTGATAGCCGGTATAAATGGAGCGTCAACCTGTTTTCTGTCAATACCAGTTTTATGAATGATTATGGTACGTTTAATACAAAAGACCTTTTTAAATCGAGCGTACCGGATAGCAACAAGATCGTTCGCAATACTTCTACTGCCGAAGCAAATGCGTTATTAAATTTCGATGTATTTGGTCCTTCTGTAATGTTCAACTTAAATAAAAAAAGTTCGGTTGCAATAACCACCAGAGGAAGGATGATGTTGAATGTTGACAGAGTGCCTGGTGATCTTTTAAACTCTCTAATAAATAATGGCAATGAAGTAACATACCCAAGTACAATTCAGGCAAATAATGCTTTTGTAACGGCACATGCATGGACAGAAGTAGGCATTACCTATGGCAGGGTTCTTACAGATGATAAAACACATTTTCTAAAGGGAGGTATTACGTTAAAATATCTGGGAGGGCTTGGTGCTGCTTATTTTGGGGTGAATGTTAATTCGCAATTAAATAAAGATAATAATGGGGATACCTATCTTCAAAATGGTGTTGGGCAGTTAAACTATGGAGCCGGCGGAATCGATTTTGATCATTTCAAGCTACAGATAAACGGAAGCGGAATAGGAGGAGATATTGGTTTTACGTATGAGTATCGTCCAACAGAAATTAACGGTCGCAATAAAAACAAATACAAATATAAAATTGATTTGGCTTTGCATGATGTAGGAGGTATCGCATACAATCACGGCTCCAGCGATGCGGCTTATGCATTGAATACAAACCTTAATCCACCTTCTGATACATTGCAGCTTAAGCGGTTTAATAATGTATCCAGTTACAATGACCTCGATACAATATTGCAACATTCAAGTCCGATGATTCAAAAAACATCCGGCTCGGCAGGCAAGTTTACGGAGTCGTTGCCCACATCGTTAACGGCAGCAATTGATTACCATCTGCTGTCTCATTTCTATCTTAATTTAGGTGGCATGCTTTCATTAAATAAAGGCAGCAGCAATGTATTCAAAACACATACTATTAATTATATCATTTTTACTCCACGTTTAGAAGGCAGGCATTTTGGAATAAGCTTGCCCATGTCTGATAATAGCATCGCAGGTTTTAATGCAGGAGTATCCCTGCGTGCCGGACCATTTTTCATAGGCTCAGGCTCTGTTCTTTCTACCTTAATAAAAGGAAAAACAGAACAGGCTGATTTTCATTTAGGCTTTGTGGTAAACAGTCTTCAAAAAAGGAATAAAGAAAAGAAGATTAAAGAATCAAAAGAAACTGTAGAGGTTGCACCTGTAGTAAAAGCCGTTGATACTGATGGTGATGGTATTGTGGATAGTTTAGATAAATGCCCTACTGTTCCAGGTCTTGCAAAATACAGTGGTTGCCCAATCCCCGATACTGATGGCGATGGTATAAATGATGAAGAAGACCAATGCCCAACAGTGCCAGGCCTTGCAAAATATCATGGCTGCCCGATTCCCGACACGGATGGTGATGGTGTGAATGATGAAGAAGACAAATGCCCGACTGTGCCCGGCACTGCAAAATATCATGGTTGCCCAATACCCGATACAGATAATGACGGTGTGAATGATGAAGATGATAAATGTCCTACAGTGGTAGGTTTGGCTAAATACCATGGTTGCCCGATACCGGATAGTGACAGCGATGGCGTAAATGATGAAGTAGATAAATGCCCGTATGTAAAAGGCCCAGCATCCAATTATGGTTGCCCGTTGGTAAAAGCCTCCCTTATTAAAAAAGTAAACTTTGCAGCTAAAGGATTATTATTCCAAACAGGCAAAGCTGTGATACTAAAACAATCATATCCAAAATTAAATAGTGTTGTTTTGATATTAAAAGCAGATACAAGTTTGAATATTGATTTAGCAGGATATACCGATAATGTAGGCGACAGTATTAAAAACAAAAAACTTTCCGAAGACAGAGCCAATGCAGCAAAAACCTATTTTGTAAAACATGGCATTAAAGAAAGCCGTATTACTGCCGAAGGTTATGGAGATGAAAAACCAATAGCAACCAATAAAACGGCGATAGGCAGGGCAAAGAACAGGAGAGTGGAGTTTACGTTGAAGAATTATTAATATACTGATAGCATAACAAAATGCCCTTCCAAAAAGAAGGGCATTTTGTTATTGAAAAAGCTTTTCTATTTCTTTATATAGAGCATCTCCATCACCTGGTGAAGGTGCGTTTTTGTCATACAATACTTTTTGTTCATTAAATATTGAGTAAGCAGGAAGCGAACCGGTTGGAAGCCCATGAAGTATAAGATTTAAATCTTCCTCTAAATATTTGCCTGCTCTGATATGGTATCCTGCAAGTTTATACGCTGCAATTGTATTTCTCCAGGTACTGTCATCCGTATTATAGTTAGAGCAAACATAAATAATCTTAATGCCTTTCTTTTTTAGAAATGCATGCAATGTATCGCTGTGTTTAAATGCTTCAATGCATGGGCTGCACCAGGTTGCCCAGTAATCGATAAAAACGGATTGTCCTTTACAAACATCCAATAGTTCTGATACAGAAGTTATTTTATCGTAGTTGGGGATGATAGCAACAGAATCGCTTTTTACAACGCTGTTGGTATCTATAGCAAACGTCAGGTTGTTATAATGGCTTCCGTCTATATTTAAAGCACTGTCAGGTGCATCAAGCCAAGTATCACCATTTATTACAAACTTAAACGTATATAACCTGTCTTTTTCAAAAGAGGATTCAGGTAATGTCAGTACAAAAATCCGGTTGTCTTTTGATGTTAGTTTGTATCCTCTATCTGCAGCGTTCCAATTGTTGAACGAGCCTGCAATCGTAATACTTTTTACAGAATCGATTTTTTTATTTAGTGGTACTGTATAAGAGAAAATTATATTGTTGTTGGCTAATTTATAGCCATATACAACTCCCTTTGAATTATCTTTTTGTGCAAAAGAAAAAAGAATGCAACAGCTTGCAATAACAGTCAAACAAATACATTTTATTTTCATAAACATACTTTAGCAGTTAACAAAGTATCTTAAAGATATAGGAGATATGAAACTTATGAAGTAAAAAGGATGAATGAGGTGATAATGTGATGAAAAATCATTAAAATTTGCTGTGACAAATACAATTTGTTGTAGGGCAGCCCGATGAAGTGACGGACAATACTGTTCGAATAATTATTTCCTTCCTCCCCGTATTGCATCTTTAAAAAACAACCTCGCAATTATAATCAACGGCAATTTCGTAAACAACAATAAAAAAGCGATGGCAGGAAAAAAGAATGAAACGGCAATAGCAATCAATCCATTAATCATATCAAGGTTGCAAAACAGTCTTATCTGATAAACAGTTCCTTTGTCGATTGTGTCCTTTAAGTATTCCGGTTTTACCGATGCATAGTCCCAGATATAATTTTGAAAAAGCGCAATCATTAATATATTAAGGCTGTAAATAAAAATGGCAGGCGTATCAAAAAAATGAGTACTTACCAAAGTAGTGGAAAACGGCAGCAATACAATAAAAAGCAGCCATAGTATATTATACCAAAGCATCTTTTCATCGATCTTTTTTATGTGTACAAAAAAAGTATGATGAGCTTTCCAGTAGTTAGCAATATTAAAAAAAGAGAGAAGAAAGGCTGCAAAAACTTTCCATTGATTGAATATGTCGGTAAAGCGAAGATGCCCATCTACAGTATGTTCAATCTTTAAATTGAAGGCTAATAATGTAATCGCAATAGCAACTACAGCATCGCAAAAAAATACAAGCCTTTCCAGTTGCAGGTTTTTTTCTTCCATTATTGTTATGTGTTAATAAATAGTTTTGTAAAACGAAGAGTTCCTGCACAAAATATCATTTTTAACTGAATTGGCGAAGCGGTATTGAGCTAACTTAAATGAAAGGCAAAGTTTTAATGCAAAGCCGCAAAAGTTGAATAAACTAATATAGCCTGCAGCCTTGTCTGCGTAAAAAAAAGACTGTATGGTTATCATTATTTCCATGCAGTCTTTTTTTATAAAGTAAACAAACAGTAATTAGCGTTTCTTCTTTTTCTTCACTACTTTTTTTACAGGATGGGCTGCCGCCTTTTTTGCATGGCGCACTACAGCCTTGTGCGGTTTGGTTGCTGCCGGTGGAGGAGCCGGTGTACTTGTTGCCGGAGGATTTAAATCATCGCCTTCATCATCACCATTGCCGTCATAGTTGCCAAATATATTGGAAAGGTCTTTGGCTTTGTAAATATTGTGGTTGAATTTATTGCCGATTACAATAACCGTAGCAGAATCCTGCAAAAGCCTTGTGAATACAGCATTGCTGCCATGCCACCAGCCATTGTGGTAAATGATTTTTCTGCCGCCCGGAAACAAATACATATGCCAGCCAAGGCCATAGTTTTTTACACCGGCTCTTTCATTGCTGTAAGGTTTATAGGCCTGCTCTAATGTTTCCGGCTTAAAAATTTTGCCGCTTGTTAAAGCCCTGTCCCAGGTTAATAAATCCCTTGGTGTGGTAAACACGTTCTTATCGCCATATACCTTATCCAGGTCTCCAAACGGATAACGCTTGTTGCGCCAGTCATAGCTTGGTGTGGCTTTTGCAGAGTCAGCATCTGTATATACAAATGTATTGTCCATGTGCAATGGGCCAAAAAATGTATCCTTTAAAAAATCGGGTAGTTTTTCGCCACTAACTTTTTCTATCAACAAACCCAGTAAGGCAAAGTTGGTATTGCAATATTCAAAGTGCGTATTGGGATTGCCGATGTTTTTTAATTCGCCTTTACGGTTTATCAATGTGTTTAACACATCTTCGTTGCGTATAAATTTTGTTTTATCCCAGCCCAAATCTTCCATAAAATAAAGATAATTGGGCAAGCCGCTTCGATGGTTTAATAAGGTGCGGACTGTTACACCCGGATAATTAAACTGCGGAAAATATTTACTGAAAGGATCATCCAGGTTCAATTTGCCATCCTGCCATAGTTTTAAAACACCCATGGCTGTAAATGTTTTGGATATGGAAGCAACATGCATCGGTGTTACAGCACTAATCGTATCCTTGCCGGGAATATGTGCTGTGCCATTGTACATTTCAAAAATGATGTTTCCTTTTTTGGCCACAATCATACCGCCGTTAAAGTGGGAGGCTGCCAGCATTCTTCGGTACCATTCGTCGCTGGCCGCATAAATGCGTGCTCTTTCTTTGGCAGATACCGGCGAAGGGTCGGGTAATTCAATAATAGAGGTATCCTTTGTTACAACAGCAACAGGCGCTTGCTGCGTTTTATTGCCCGAGCAGGAGCTGCAGGCAATGCTAAATATTATAAAAAAAACGATTGTAGCATAGCGATAAGTAATATAAACAAATGTTACAAGCTTGTTGAAAAAAGATTTAATAGTTCTTAACATAAATAAATAAGGAGTAGATAGAATATATTTGCGCAAAATACGGTGTAAATATCATGGCAGAAAAAAAAATAACGAGTTATCCAAAAGAAAAAATCAATATTCTTTTTTTAGAGAACATCAGTGATGTAGCTGTAAAGTTCTTTAATGACGCCGGTTATGTAAATGCAAAGAAACTGAGCGGTGCTTTAAGCGAAGAACAATTGATTAAAGAAATTAAGAATGTACACTTATTGGGCATTCGCAGTAAAACAAATTTAACCCGCAAAGTAATTGAGTCGGCAGAAAAACTGCAGGCTGTTGGATGTTTTTGCATCGGTACCAATCAGGTTGATTTAAAAGCAGCAACTGAACATGGTATTGTAGTATTTAATGCGCCTTACAGCAATACAAGAAGCGTGGCCGAATTGGTAATAGGTGCATCCATTATTTTAATCAGAAGGATATTAGATAAAAACATAGCAGCTCATCAGGGCATCTGGAATAAAGAAGCCACCGGCAGTTATGAATTGCGGGGCAAAACAATGGGTATTATCGGGTATGGTAATATCGGAAGCCAAACCAGTGTGCTGGCCGAAGCTTTAGGCATGAAGGTTATTTTTTATGATGTAGAAACCAAGCTGCCTATGGGCAATGCGGTGCAGGTGAAAACATTGAAAGATATGTTGTCAAAATCCGATGTGGTTACATTGCATGTGCCCGAACTGCCTTCTACAAAAAATATGATCAACCGCACCAATCTTAAATATTTTAAGAAAGGTTCTATCTTAATTAACTATGCAAGAGGAGAGGTGGTTGACCTGGATGAACTGAGCAAATATTTAAAAGAAGGGCATATAAGCGGCGCTGCAGTTGATGTGTATCCATGGGAACCAGAAAAAAATGGCGATAAATTTACTACGCCGCTGCAAGGCTTAAGTAATGTATTGCTTACACCACATATTGGAGGAAGCACACAGGAAGCCCAACACAATATTGGCGATGACGTAAGTTCAAAGTTGTTTAATTATTTAGAAAAAGGCATAACCTTTGGTTCGCATACTATCCCTGCATTGAGCCTGCCACCGCAGGAAGGTACACATCGTATCCTGCATATTCACAACAATGTGCCGGGTGTATTAAGTGCTATCAATACAGAATTAAGCAAGCACAAAATCAACATCCTTGGTCAATATTTAAAAACCAATGATGCAATTGGTTATGTAGTATTAGATGTTGCAAAGGGCTTAAGCAAAGAAGCGGTAGAGGTATTAAAGACCGTAAAGAATACGATTAAAGTAAGAGTGCTTTATTAAGTAATAAGTATTAAGTAATAAGTTTTACCGGGGATTAACTCCCCGGTATTTTTTTTGCGTCTATTCATGGTTGTTATGCCGGTTTTTTTAGCCGCAACAATCGTTTTTTCTACTTCTTCTAAAATTAATTTTATGTTTTTACAGGCTAAAAGCCTATTGTTAATGGGTTTCGGGATGCATTTCAGGCAATAAAAAAAAGCATCATACGTTTCTATTTTGTCCAGACTAAACCAATATTTATGAAAAACCTCCAATCTTCACTGCTTTGGGTAGTGCTTTTACTTTGCTTTATCTATGAGCCGGGTTATTCCAGCGCTCATTTGCCCCTAAGCAATAAGCAGCTTTTTCCGAAAAACAATTTAGTAATTCCACATTCCAATACACCATTGGCAGCAGTTTCTTTGGAAGCTGATTTGTATGCTGTTAATGCAGATAATAGTGTTTCATTGGAAGATGGCTCAACAGATCTTTTCGATCCTTCATATTGTAATTGCGTAAACTGGTTGGAGGATGTAAAAAAGATGAGCAATATGCTGGAAAATTTTTCCTTAACAAGAAGTGGTCAGTTAATGGCTATTGAAAAACAACAGCCTGTTGCTATTGGAGATACTATTAATTTTTCGATGAGCCAAATGCAGCATAAAAATTATGAGTTGGTATTTGTGGCAAAGGGACTGACTCAGCCAAATTTATATGGTTATGTGCAGGATATTTATGCCGGCACTTCTACACCAATGAGTTTAAGCGGCAACACCTATGTTCCTTTTGTGGTTACTACAGATCCCAATAGCGGCCGTTCCGACCGTTTTCGCATCGTGTTTACCAATGCTGTGCCTGCACCCAATCCTCCGTCAACTGTAACACCCGTTACGTATAAAAGTGTAACTGCATTACAAGGCAACAACGGCGTGGCGGTACAATGGCAGGTTACCAACGAACAAAATGTTGCAGGATATAAAGTAGAAAAATCATCCGATGGCATTGAGTTTACAAGTATTGCAGCTATTGCTCCTTCCGGCAAATCATCTTCTATTTATAATTGGTTAGATGCAGCAGTTGCCATCGGCGTAAACTATTACCGCATAGAAGAAATAGACAATAACGGCACGATTAATTATAGCCAGGTAATAGAGGTAAGTGTAACAAAGGGCAGCAGTTCAATCAGCGTCTATCCCAACCCGGTAGTTTCCGGTGTAATTGGGCTGCAGATGAATAATATGACCAGCGGCAATTATAATATCCGCTTAATAAATAATTTTGGGCAAACAGTTTTTTCAAGTCGCATTAATCACAACGAAGGCAATGCAACCGAAAGCATATCAGTAGGCAGCAATATTATTAAAGGCGTTTACCGGTTAATAATCATTCATCCCGACAATAGTGAATCTGCTACTACTGTAGTTTTTTAAAAGTATCTTTTATCGAAGAGAGGAATGGAACATCATAATGGCTAATAGCTTTTTTCAATCCTATTGCTATCATCCGTGTAGTCGCTTATATTTCCGACTTGGGCATTTTGTTTGAACACCTGGATTGCTATAGCTGTATCCCTTTCATAACAAGGTCTTTTTTGTATATTCATTTCCTGCTTAAAGAAATCTATCTTAATGCTATCCAATTCATTTTTTTGAATAGCTTTAAGAATATCATCGATTGAAGATTCCTTAATATTGATAATGATATTTTGTTCAGGTTTTACAGTAAAACGGGTAATACCATAATAAGTTTTATCCTTGTAACTTCCTACAGCAAATACAATCGCTTCATCTTTTAATATCAATGGCACAGTACTGTCTGCATTATAAAAGATATACGTTTTGCCATTGTTATAGTTAGCGTTTGTAAGTAAAGTGCGTTGCGGAACAGCCAGGTAAACATGCATATCAAATTCTTCAGGCATATTTAAAGTTGCTGTTAATTTTACCGGGGTAGTAATATCTTTATATGCTTCTATATAACAGTCAATATTATACCATCCGGGTTCGCTAATATCAAATTGATAAGTGCCATTATCAGGTGTTGCAAGTTTAAAACCTTTTTTGCTGTATTCCGCATTTTCATTTTGCCAGGTTGTATTTAATATTGCGCTGTCTGACGGCAAGCTGTCATTGTCATTGGATGAAAAGCTTTGTATGGAAGTATCTGGTTTGGGATAATAAAAAGTGTCGTCTCCGCATGGGGCTGACTTAGCCGCAAAATTTGTATCTGTCCATCCTTTCAATCTTGCTTCATTATCAGCCCAGTCTAAAATAGCTGCAACATCTTTTTTAGTAAGATTTCTCTCAGTTTGCATAGTCATTACAGACCCAAACTTATTTTTAAGCGAAATAGCATAAGGGTCAGACATTACCATCGAATTGACATTATACATCCACTTGTAAACCCAATCTTTACTTGGTTCTCTATCCCTGCTTCCTGCAAGTGCAGGTCCTGTAAAATCTTCGGTAGCTTTATGGCAGGAGGCACAATTCGCTTTGAACAACCATTTTCCCATGGATAAATTTTTTGCAATGAGCGAACTATCCAGCGGTTGCGGATCAATCCAGTTAATACTGCTGTCGTCTTTAATCTCACCCTTAAACAATTGCATTGAATCATCGTACGCCTTTGTGGGGATTGAAATATTTACCGGCTTTAAAAAGTTGAGTGCTTTATCATTTGCTGTGGCATTTATATAAATCATGCCGCCGCTTTTCAATAGTTTACCATTACTGGTAGTTGATAAGCCTGCCAGCAAAATATCCTGTATGCTGTACGCTTCTTTTATCTCCAGTTTTACTTTTGTGCCGGCTGATACATCAAAAGTGTTTTTGGCAATTCTTAAAACAGCTCCTTTTGGTGTCTTTAAAACATAAGCAGAATCTGCGTTTAAGGAGATAAATGAACTTTTAAGATTAGAAGCTGTTAAGAAAGAGTTTATATGGGTATTGTTTTTGCAGGATACAAGCACAGCAATTATAGCTATGCAACAAAGAACAGTGCGTTTCATAAACAAGAGTTTAAGTGGTACTAATTTGATTCAATAAGAACGTAGA
>Ga0206858_1062_pt1 | contig 31989 bp, 24 predicted proteins | sample Alteio_BWOrgCont_46_FD_152622 | JGI IMG/M metagenome (GOLD analysis project Ga0206858, IMG submission 152622) | Enriched cells from forest soil in Barre Woods Harvard Forest LTER site, Petersham, Massachusetts, United States -... | ecosystem: Environmental > Terrestrial > Soil > Temperate forest >... | reverse complement strand
CTTTGGAGTGCCCCATATTTATGCGGCGAATGAGCATGATGTTTTTTTTGCGCAAGGATTTAATATTGCCCGCGATAGACTTTTTCAAATAGATTTTGCACGTCGACGTGGCCTAGGGCAATTATCAGAAATATTCGGTCAATCTTATCTAGCACAAGACAAAGCCACAAGGCTCTTTCTTTATCGCGGTGAAATGCAACAAGAATGGGAGAGTTATCCAGAAAACGCGAAGAATATGACCACACAATTTGTATCAGGAATTAATGCCTATATTGATTTTCTTGCAGAACATCCTTCGCAATTGCCTTTTGAATTTAAAAAATTCAATTATCCTCCTACCAAATGGACTGTTGATGATGTAGTGCGCATTCGTAGTCATGTGCTCACACATAATTTGATAGAAGAAGTTAATCGCGCACATGTCACGTGCAAAGCAAACTTAGAGACAGATTCAATTCGCCTTCAGTTACAACCTGCTTGGAAGACGCAAATACCAGAAGGTCTTGATCCTTGTTTGCCTGAAAATGTGCTGGAAATATTTTTTCTGGCTACCTCATCTGGTGGCAGTAATGCCTGGGTGATTGCGCCTGAAAAATCTACCACCGGTCGCGCAGTGTTAGCGAGCGATCCACATCGCGCTTATTCTGTGCCTAGTTTACGATATATTGCTCATCTTCATACGCCAACATTTAATATGATTGGCGCAGGTGAACCTGGTTTACCCGCTGTTTCTATTGGACATAATGGCCATATTGCATTTGCTTTAACCTATTTTAGTATTGATCAAGAAGATTTATATGTTTATGAATTAAATCCTCAGAATTTACGAGAATATTTTTATAATGGACAATGGCAACCTTTTGAGAAAATTGAAGAAACCATTTTAATCCGTGATGAAAATCCTAATACCGCTGATCTTTTCTTTTCAGAGCATGGTCCAGTCATTTATTTTGATGATAAGAATCATCGTGCTTATGCGGTACGGGCCGCTTGGTTATTACCTGGCATGGCTCCATATTTTGCTTCAATTGGTTATGTTCATGCCAAAAATTTTTCAGATTTTAAAAATACAGCACAACATTGGGGCGCGCCACCTGAGAATTTATTATATGCAGATGTTGACGGCAATATTGGCTGGGTAATAGGGGGTAAAGCACCGATTCGTCCTAATTGGGATGGATTATTGCCGGTTCCTGGTGATGGTCGCTATGAATGGGCTGGCTTTTGGTCTTTTGAAGAACTGCCTTCACTTTATAACCCTACAGAAGGATTTTTTGCATCAGCCAATGAAATGAATATGCCGGCAGACTATCCTTATCAAAAATATAAATTAGGATTTGAATGGATAGATCCATTTCGGTATCAACGCATTCATTCTGTATTACAATCACTTTCAAAAGTATCGATAGAAGATTCCATGAAATTACAAAATGATATTTATTCGATTCCTGCAAAGCGATTGCTTGCCTTATTGCAACCGCTCACAAGTACGGATGTGAACCAACAACAAGCATTGGCACTTTTAAAAAATTGGGATGGTTATTTACATGTAGATTCTGCAGAAGTTGCTTTGCATGAAGTCTGGTTCAGCCGTCACTTGGGATTTGGGTTTAAAAAAGCTATTTTATCTGAAGCTGCCGCTGATACTTTTTCAAAACCCGATATTAACGTGATGCTAAATGCACTTGAAAATCCTGATGCTTGGTTCGGAGCATCTGCTAGGGAAAAACGTGATCATTTATTGCTGCAAAGTTTAGGCGATGCCTATCAAGAATTGATACAACTGCTAGGACAAAATCCTTCGCAATGGCAATGGGGACAATTATTACATAATCAACTTGAACATCCATTGTCGTCTGCGCTTAATACAGATGAACGTGAAACACTCAATATTGGTCCACTTCCCAAAGGCGGTAGCGCTTATACACCTAATATGGCAGCGTATCGTAGCCATGATTTTCGACAAATGTATGGTGCATCAGTTCGCATCATTGTAGATGTTGGAGATTGGAATAATTCCCGCGCCATTAATTTTCCAGGACAATCGGGCGACCCAGAAAGCGATCATTATCGTGATTTAGTTCCTTTATGGCAGAATGGAGAATATTTCCCATTACTTTATACGCGCGAAGCAGTTGAAGCAGAAACTAAAATGAAAATAGAGTTAATGCCCATCAACAACACATCTAAATAATCCCTAAAAAAGGTAATAACAGTGAAAATTTGTGCGGCTCAAATACGACCTATAAAAGGCGACGTCAACAGTAATATTAAGCATCATATAAAACTAATAGAACTGGCGAAGGAATGTTGGTAGAACAATTAGATGATACCAGCGAAGGAATCATTATGGTCAATACGGATACTTTGATTTGCGAAAAATTTTATGATGGAATTTAAAGACTTTAAGATAAGCCCTGACTGTAATAGGCTGAAGGCCTAAGATTGAAAATTTAATTTTATAATGAAGAGTTAGGACTATATACCATTGTATATACGACAGCGTTACTGGTTGCTACAATGTTTGATCTGAAAACGAAATCAAGACTTTGCAGTTCACTTAATATAACGGAGCAAGTTTTAGATAAGTCATCATTTTTATAAACCTCATTTTATTAAAATATATACACAAAAATAAACAATCCAACCCACACGACATCGACAAAATGCCAATACCAAGCCGTTGCTTCAAAGGCAAAGTGATGCTCGGGTGAGAAGTGTCCTTTGAGGCTTCTGAACAATATGACCATCAGCATAATCGTGCCTAATGTGACATGCAGACCATGAAACCCTGTGAGCATAAAGAATGTTGATCCATAAATACCAGAATGTAATGTTAATCCTAAAGCATTATATGCATGTCCAAATTCATAGACTTGAAAGCCTAGGAAGACTATGGCTAATGCAATGGTTAAGAATAAACCAATATTTAAATTTCTGCGGTTTTGTTTTTTCAATGCATAATGTGCCCAAGTCACCGTAACACCACTGGTTAATAATAAAACAGTATTAATTAATGGAATGCCCATGGCTGGAATTGTACCTTCGGGTCCGACAATACTTGGATCAGGGTTATGTAATAATGGCCAATTGTAAGTAAAATCTGGCCACAGCAGTTGTCCGGTTAATTCATAATGACCCGGAGCGCCGCTTAACCAAGGTAGGGCAAACATTCGCACAAAAAATAATGTGCCGAAAAAAGCTGCAAAAAACATGACTTCAGAGAAGATAAACCAAATCATCGCGATACGAAATGATCGGTCCATTTGTGGACTGTATAAACCACCCATACTTTCTTTGATCACATGATGAAACCAACCGGAAACCATAAATAATATAATGACCACACCTAAACCAAAGGTTAGGATTTGATGCAATTTGGCATCATGAATCACGCCCACTAATCCCCAAACGAGAATTCCAAGACCCAGAGCGCCAATAATAGGCCAATAACTGTGATCGGGAACATAATAGGTGTCATGTTGTTGTTCTGTGGGTTGTGTCATGTTTTTGCTCCAAGCGTATCGTCAAATAAAGTATAAAACAAAATCAGCTCTTCTACGTCATCGGGGATATCTTTATCAATAAAAAATACCACCGACATTTCCTTTTCATCTAAGCCATCTATAAACTGGCGATTAAAACTAAAACATTCGGTTTTTTTAACATACCGCGTGCCTTGACCGGGTGAAATAGTAGCAACAAATTGTCCGCTCATATCAGATGCTGCATTATTTTTGGTATAGAATAATACTTTTTTCACTTCACCTGGATGCACTTCCAGCGTATTTTCTGCTGTATAAAATTCCCAAGGCATATCACCGTGTACATGAGTGATAAATTTCACTTTAATGCTGCGAGAGGTATCTACTTCTGTAGGCATCTCAACTCTCACCCGACCGCCTTTATTATTAATGCCAGTCATTTCACAAAAAGCATCGTAAAGCGGCACCATGGCAAAAGCAAACAATAACATTCCAAAAGCCGTAGTCAATAATATAGCGGCTAAACGCACATTACTTTTTTTAGTGGCGTTCAACATGCGCAGGTGGTTCACCAAAAGTATGATAAGGTGCAGGCGAAGGTACTGTCCATTCTAAACCGTGCGATCCTTCCCATACACGATCGGTCGCCTTTGGACCTTTACCACGCATCGCTTGAATCACAATATATAAGAATATCAGTTGCGCAGCGCCAAACACAAATGCGCCGACACTGATGATTTGATTAAAATCTGTAAATTGCAAAGCATAATCTGGGATACGTCTTGGCATTCCTGCTAGACCTAAGAAATGCATAGGGAAAAAGGTTAGATTCACGGCAACGGCAGAAATCCAAAAATGAAATTTAGCCAAAGTTTCGTTATACATATGGCCAGTCCATTTGGGCAGCCAATAATACATCGCTGCAAATACTGCAAACAAAGAACCTGGCACCAATACATAATGGAAATGTCCCACTACAAAATAAGTATCATGGTATTGCACGTCGGCAGGGATGAGTGCGAGCATTAAACCTGTGAATCCGCCTATAGTAAATAACACTACGAAAGCGAGTGAAAATAACATCGGTGCTTCAAAAGTTAAAGAACCCTTGAAAACAGTAGCTACCCAATTAAATACTTTCACACCCGTAGGTACGGCAATCAACATGGTTGCATACATAAAGAACATACTGGCCGCAAGTGGTAAACCGGTCATAAACATATGATGCGCCCACACAATAAATGATAAAAATGCGATGGATGCCAAGGCATAAATCATTGAGGTCCGGCCAAATAATTTTTTGCGGGCAAAAGTCGGAATGACTTCAGAAACAATACCAAAAGCAGGCAGAATAACAATATAGACTTCAGGATGACCAAAAAACCAAAATAAATGTTGGAATAATACGGGATCGCCACCACCTGCTGCATTAAAAAAGCTGGTACCAAAATTACGATCAGTCAACATCATGGTCACAGTACCGGCAAGTACGGGCATTACTGCAATAATTAAAAATGCAGTAATTAACCATGTCCAAACGAAAATAGGCATATCGATTAAACGCATTTGCGGTGCGCGCATATTAAAAATAGTCACGATCACATTGATCGCACCCATAATCGAAGATATTCCTAATAAATGTACCGCAAAAATAAAATAATCTGTAGATTGTGGTGCAAAAGTTGTCGACAGTGGCGCATAAAATGTCCAACCAAAGTTAGGACCGCCGCCTTGCATAAACATGGTGCTGAGTAAAATAGTTCCCGCAACTGGTAATAACCAAAAACTCCAGTTATTAATCCGCGGCAGTGCCATATCAGGCGCGCCGATCATTAAAGGAATCATCCAGTTTGCAAGACCCACAAATACGGGCATGATAAAACCAAAAATCATAATCAAACCATGCATAGTGGTCAGCATATTAAAAGTTTCAGCTTGCACAATTTGCATGCCGGGTTGAAATAATTCTGCACGAATCACCATGGCAAATGCGCCGCCCACAAATAACATAATAAAACTAAACACCAAATACATAGTGCCAATATCTTTATGATTAGTAGTGGTTATCCAACGCAGAATACCTGTTCTAGAGGGATGTGCGCCTTCAGCGTGAGAATTTTGTCCATCATTCATATTTATCAACCTTTAAATTTAAGAGGGATTTTTTTGCGCTTTCATTTCTGATAGCCAAGCATCGTAATCTTCTTGGGTTTTTGCTTCAACGACAATAGGCATATACGCGTGTCCAGCACCACATAGTTCTGCGCATTGACCACGATAAATACCTGGTTTTGTGATGATTGCCCAAGATTCAGTAATAAATCCAGGCACGGTATCTTTTTTCACACCTAACTCATGCACCCACCAAGAGTGAATGACATCATTAGATGTAAAGGCAAAACGAATTTTTTTATTGATGGGTAACACTAAGTGCTGATCAACCGATAAATTATAATGTTCACGTTTAGCGACTAAATTGCGAATTTCTTCTTGCGTGGTGGTGGGGTGACTGAAAAAATTTAATTCTTCATCTAAATAATCATAATGCCAGTACCAGCGATACCCCGTTACTTTAATGGTGACATCAGCAGCTTCGGTATTATCCATTTCAATTAAAGTCTTAGTCGCAGGAATCGCCATCGCGATTAAGATAATAAATGGAATAACGGTCCAGATAATTTCCACATGGGTATTTTCATGAAAATTAGCGGCCACATGACCTTTAGATTTACGGTGCTTAATAATGGCATAAGTCATCACGCCAAATACAACGATACCAATACCCACACATACCCAAAACATAGTCATATGGAGACTATGCATAGATGCGCTCAAAGGGGTTACCCCCACAGGCATATTATAACTAGAAGCAAAAGCAGCTGAACCAAAAGTGGCGAGCCCAGCAGATAATAATAAACGTAAATTTTTAAGCCCTAACATGCCTAATCTCCAAATAAGGTCGGCTAACTCACAAATTGTGAATATTCTGCGACATTTTCGCAGGAAAGGGCATGAAAAACAAGCTCTAAAGGTAAATTCTCAGAAGAGAAAAGGATTAACCACTTCCAACCCAGGGATTTCAAAATCTTTGACATTGCGTGTGACTAATTTCAAGTTATGAGTCAGTGCAGTTGCAGATAGTAATACATCTACAGCTGGCAAAGATCTTGGTAACATTGCAGCAATATAACCCCAACGATCGGCAATTTCATGATTAATCGGTAAAATACGATCGGCAAAAGACGCAAATAAGTCTTGTTCCAGCCAAAGTCTTAACTTATTTCTTTTTTGTCCATCATTTAATTTTTCAACCCCTTTACGCAATTCGCCTAATGTGAGTACACTTAAATAAAGTTCTTCTGAAGGAATGGCATGTAAATAATGAATGACATTGGCATCAGGTTTTTTTCGAATAATTTCTGAAATAATATTGGTATCCAACAAATAGCTCATAATTGAATATCTCTATCTAATGAAGTATCGCGCTGTAATTCAAGCTTAACTCCCACCAAAGGCGATGCGCGCAAGAAATCAACTAAATGTGGTTTTTTAGCAATCAGTTTTTCATAATCATTTTTGGAAATCAGCACGGCTTTGTCCTCTCCATGTACAGATAGCATTTGTGGACCTTCTTGATTGCATATTTTTACTAATTCACTAAGGCGTGCTTTTGCTGCTTGTAATTGCCAGGTTTTCATACTTTCTCCAAAACTAGTCAGACTAGTCTTATTATAGTATGCCTAGCAATGCACGTCAAAGAATCACTATAACACAAACGCATAATTATACGAAATATGATATTTATAGATATACAACAGTGATAGAAATATCATTAATGTTCTGGGCTATTACTCCTCCAATATATATGTTATATTGCGAGCTTAACGCAACAAGTAAGATGTATTAAAATATGCCACCAACCTACAAAACCTCTACTACTGTGCAGGGCATCCAGACGCTTAAACGGAGTTTGGCGCAAGCCTTTAGCGAAATTTTTCAGGCTCCAATCAGTTTTTCTGTGGTTGCCATGCCTAATGTTGGACCAGTGGTCGTCATTAGTAACCCGCGATTATTAAGGGTAGCAACAGGCCCTGCTGTTCAAGATTTTGATAAAGTAAAAGCATTTCTTGCGTTCTTAGGTATAAAATTTATTGATGTAAATGAAGTTGCAAAAATATCTTATGAAAATATTGTGCCATTATTGAATGCTAATAAACCAGAAGCTTTATTTACCCCCATGACCGATCAACATAATAATTTTCATATCGTTCCTACCCAGTATTTTTATGACCATCAAAACGATATGGTGGAATTATTAAATCAAGATGTGATAAATCTGCTTAAAAACTATCTTCATAATTACCAATTATCAGTTTTGAAATTAGAGCAAGTTTTTGTGGCTTTTAAAGAATCGATAGCAATTAAAATCGAAGATTTTGACAGATGCAAGTTCAAAAACATGTGCTTACTGGAATTTATTAAATATAACCCTGCGAGCTCTATTGATGCTTTTAATTATTTTTTTAAAACAGATAAAAATTATTCACCCTTTGTAATCGTATCTAAAGATAAACAAATATTTCATCTTGATCGAGAAAAAAATAATGAATCATGGGGTCAGTATTTAATTAATGTTCGAAACCTCTTTCTGAAAACCGAATCTGAATCAAGGCAAAAACGCATGAACGAAGATGACCTTTTCGGAAAGAAAGGCATGGCCATGCAAATCCATGAAGGGTATAAAACGACCATGGATCGTCTTATCAGCTTTGGTTCTTGTTTTGATAAAAACGAAATGACACAAGCAGTTTTAAATGCCCAAAAGATTGTTGAAGAATATCATCGATTGCTGCAGCAATGTGCAGAAGAAGAGTTTTCCAAACATGATTTAGCTACGATAGATGTTAATACTCTTCAAAAACATATCGATGTATTGAGTGAAGCATTAAAAATCAAATTTGATTTTCGGGGTGGCAATGCAGTAACTGTGAGTATGTTATCGATCAGAGCTGAAGACGGAAAATTAATTCTTGATGCAAGAAAATCTTTATTGTATGCAGAAATACAGAAAATATTTAATGAAACTAAGGCAGCGCTAAAATATTTAGGCGAATCTAAAATCAAAACGGTTTGTGCAAATGCGAAAAATTCACTGGGAACTTATGTAGCACAACGTGATAAAAGTGAGTATGAAAAGCAACAGCAAGAAATAGTTGCAAAAGCTAATCTGATTGCTAAGCAAGAAAAAGAACAAGCTCGCGCAAGTTCTAGTTCTAGTTCTAGTTCTAGTTCAAGCTCAAGCTCAAGCTCTATCGCATCCACGACCCCATTATTTAAAAACAGCATTACACCCCAAACATTCCCGACAGCAGATGCAAACATACACTATTTGGGAAAATCCATGGGCGTTGATACTTATCTTAGTTTTAATCCCGCAAATTTTATTGACGATGTTCCTGATGTCAATGTTTTTACAGGGGACAGTTTATTTAAAATCGCAGATCAAGATCACGGCTCCGGCACAAAGCGGTTACCCTTAGATCCACCCGTAATACTCAACTGTCAGATCAATGGCGAAAACAAGATGTTGCCTATTACCTATGAAATGAAACCACATGGTACGAAAGAACGTTTATTGTGTGTGAATCTTTCATGCAAAGGCGCAGTTTTGGTGATCCCTGTGATCTATAGCGAAAATGGTATTCATAATCAAAGTGATATTAAATCTCTGCAAACCAGCAGTAAAAATAAAACCCATGTTTTACATTTATCAGCAGAAGTTAAAAATGCTAAATTTTCCTTTAAGTTTTCTTAAATTTTTCATCCACCTCAGGCTTGATTTGGCAACGTAAGTATGTTAACTTATATCAAGAAGGTTAACCGCTTATATTATATAACGTCATGATAAATAAGAAAAATGCCAAAAATTTATAATACATTAAACCAAGCATTGCTAAAGCTAGAAGCAGATGAGGCAAAGGCCAATTCTAATCTGGGTAATGTCCAAGATCCTTGGGACTGGGTTGCAGGGTTCCAAGCCGCACTTCATTGGTCTTGGTCGTTTAGCCCACTATTTCAGCTTCGCTACATCCTCAGCCAAAACCAACATAATGAAAAAAATCTAAAAGACGCCTTACGCGCATTTTTAAAAAACCGTTATCAAGGTAAACATAATTTCACCCAAGAACCCCTAGATTTACTGTGTATGAAAGAAACAGTTGGGGGTATGGCAATACCAACAGTTGGCAGCAGGCGATGGCTGCGCTGCAAGCGCAAATTAAGCTGCGTTTCCAGGCTGATTTAATAGACACAGATAATCATAATAAACAAACCTGTGTTAATGTTTTAACATTTCATAGTGATCGTTTGCCTTGGCACATATCAACAAATAATCAAGAATGGATTGATGAAAATCTTGAGGTGAGTGATACGAATATAAGTGTGAAGATGAAAATCTAGGGTAATGCACCAATTCTGATCGCCGTCAAAGGCCCACCCCACACACAACCGGTATCTAAACAAAAAATCTCATTATTTTTATTAAATTTTCCAAGTCGTGACCAATGGCCGAAAACGATGGGGCCGGTGGGTTTTCTATCTGGAAAATCAAACCAAGGAATTAAATCGGGATGATCGATTGGTGCGCCATCTGCGTGTAACATTAATTCACACTGTGCATTAACAAACCGCATCCGTGTGAAAGCATTAATAATAAAGCGATAGCGATCATTGCCTGTTAAATTGTCATGCCATAATGTTGGCTGGCCGCCATACATATCTTTTAATAAAGTTATTTGTGCATCACTTTGCAATTGTGTTTCTACTTCTTTGGCCAATATTTTTGCTTGCGTTAAATCCCACAGCGGATAAATGCCTGCATGCACTAAGGTCATATTTAAATGTTCATCATGATGTAATAACGGTTGATGTTGAAGCCAATGAAGCAGTTCATCTCTATCCGGTGCTTGCAAAATATCATCAAGCGTATCTGTAGGATGTTTAGGGCGAATGTTTTGCGCGTAGGCCAGTAGATGTAAATCGTGATTACCCAGCACGGTTATTCTATTAGGTAATTGTTTAATAAAACGTAAGGTTTCTAACGAAGATTTGCCGCGATTGACTAAATCGCCACAAAACCATAAAGTATCGCTGTGTTCATTAAATTGAATGCGCTCAAGTAGCGCTAACAACTCGGCATAACAACCTTGGACATCGCCGATAACATATGTAGACATTTTTTATTCCCTTAAGGTGAGAACATGAATAACTGGCAACCCACAGCTTCAATAGAAAATTTAAAACAGCGCGCAATCGTGATGCAAAACATCCGCAATTTCTTTGCTAAGCGTAACGTATTAGAGGTCGAGACGCCACTTTTTTATCCATCCACTGTGACAGACCCTGTGCAAAAAGCATTTCAATTGGGCGATTGTTTTTTGCAAACTTCACCGGAATATGCGATGAAACGCTTACTTGCAGCTAACAGCGGCGACATTTTTCAAATTTGTAAAGCCTTTCGTGATGATGAAGTAGGGCGATTCCATAATCCTGAATTCACCATGTTAGAATGGTACCGAATTGGTTTTAATCTTGAAAATTTAATGGATGAAACCTCTGATTTATTGCAACTTGTTTTAAATTGCGAAAAACCAGAACGGATATCTTATCAACAAGCATTCTTAGATATTTTAAAAATAGATCCGCTTGAGGCAGATGTAAATATATTAAAAAATATTGCAGCTTCGCATAATATTCATTTAAGTGATAGTTTTAATAACGAAGGCAAAGATACTTGGCTGGATATTTTAATGACGCATTTAATTGAACCGGTGATTGGGCAAACAAAGCCGACATTTATTTATGATTATCCTGCTTCGCAAGCAGCGCTTGCCAAAATTAATCCGGATCAAAAAACGGCAAAACGCTTTGAAGTGTATTATCAAGGCATGGAGTTATCCAATGGTTATGATGAATTATTAAATCCAGATGAATTAGAAAAACGCTTTCACCAAGATAATCTATTAAGAAAATCCCGCGGTCTTCCCGAGCGACCCATTGATGAAAAATTACTGAACGCACAAAGACACGGGATTCCAGATTGCTCTGGCGTGTCTTTGGGGTTGGATAGACTGATGATGTTGGTTTTACAAGCTAAGCATATTAAAGAGATTATGGCGTTTAATATGTGCTAAGTAAGGTTACCCGTGAGTTTTTTTCTAGCGCAACAACCAACGTTGGTATCATCATCATCATCATCATCATCATCGTTATCACTACTTAAGGGAAGATCATTATTAAGAAGTAGTCCAGATTCCTCATTTTCATTTTTAGTTTTGCCAAAACATTTATCATATAAGGAATGTAATCCTAAACCTACCGTAGCATTGATCGCAGCACCGAGCGCACCCATTCCACTTTGTAGGAAAAAATATTCAGGCTGATAGATAATTTTTATCAACATGTCATATAACAAACCGCCAGTTAATCCACCCGTTAACCCCGCACCGTTAACCATTGCTAGCTTTAGACTACTAATGTGATTTGCTTTTGAAAGTTTACTAAGACCGTAGGTTACAATAAATGTCCATACAAAATTTACAACAGTTGATAAAATATAATTAAAAGCAATGGTCGCGCCATAATCTTTTTGCGAATCAAAAACTTCATCTGATATTCTTGCCATATAACTCATAAAATATACAGGACCTGCTAAGCTTAATAACATTATTAATCCATCTTTCATATTTTTTTTGGTAAATAGACTGTCTTTACCAAAGAGTTTTCCTTGTATTAAAGCATTGATGGTCAAATAAATGGCAACGGCAAGCCAAACTATGAACGCTAGTTTCGTATTTTTTGTGCCATGCGTTGTGAGAGAGCCTAATTCTGAAATAATTCCCCTCCAACCTTCTTTATAATAGATTGAAGAAAAACCTTGGTAAGCTGCCATTGAAAATGAAATATTGCCTACTAAACCCCAATGCATGTCTTTGATTGCTGCACTTTTTTTCCCCATTTGAACCTCCTTATCTACAACAATGGTTATGACATAACTATAACTAAAATTTGAATATTTACCAAATTATTTTTTGGTGATAGGTTAAGTTTGCACGGTTTTTGCAAGTTGTTATGCGTTGTAGATTAGAAGGGGTAGCTGATGCCAAGAGAATATAGTGATGCTGAAATAGCGGCGAATGAAATTATTGCGGCTCATGTTCGTGATGGAATGATTTATACTAGGAAGTCTGTTGGTAAGAGAAGAGAAGTTAAAACAGTAACTGTAAATAAACCCCAGACTACTTTTGGTATTAATAATCTTTGGGAAAATACCTTTTTAAGCGCAAGAGAAAAAGAACGCGCACCTGCATCAAACCCATCTGCGGCTACCGAATCCGTAGCTGTTAAATCTGCAACGACTGATACTACAACTTTTGAATCGACTAATGCTACTGATAGCGCGATTGTTGATTCTGTTCTTAATGCATTACCCGTTGATGAATTTAAACTTGACAATAAAAATGCACCTAAAAAACCACTTACTAGAGAAGAGTTTCTTAAGCCATGGGATCAAGAGATACAAGGTACAGGTCCTTTTATTGATCTAGGAAGAAATTTTGTGATCGCATTGCAATTACATGCAAAGCAAAGAAATCCTGAGTCAAATCCAGGTTATTTTAATACTTCAAATTTAGATTATTTTGATGGTCCTATTCCTAAGCTTTTATATTTTTTGGCTAAAATTGTCATTGCGGCTTGCCATAATTATGAATCTTCACCCCTGCGCGCACAGTATTTAATACAGCTTGCACGATATATCGCAAAACAAATTTCTCTTGAAGAAAAATTGGTTTCTGGTTCTCGTCAAACAGAAGCCAGCGCTCTACTAAAAGCATTTTTAAGTGACGAAAATCGGGTGCATTTAAGGACTATGGATGAGGATATTCGCGATAAAGTGGCGAAAATGCAAGGTCCAGAATTGCTTGATTTAGCTAAAAACTATGATGCGTCTATTCGCAATAAAACCATAGAATTACTCTTTACATTTTTGCATACAGGGGAATCACAAACGCCTAAAGATGTACCCTATTTAAACGATCAGTGGGAAAAATTTGTTGATAAAGCAAAAAAAGCAGCATCAGAAGACAATGATGAGCCTGCTGCAAATCTTATTCTCTTATTGATGAAGTTACAAATTGAGGCAAGCAGAGATTTGATTTTACCTGAAATCAATAAAACTAAAGATGAAAAGGACGATGCTACTACCACAGCGATTGCATCAGGCGAATATAGTGATGATGAAGATGAACCCACAAAAATCAATGGAAAACCTACTGCATATCCAACGACTGAGCATGTCATTAAGCGTGGAGAACATCAGGTACCTATTGCCATGCAAAGTAGTACTGCACAGCCATTTAGAAAATTAACAGCGCAAGAAAAAATTAAAATAACTCAAATTATTCATCATGTATTAGGGACAAAGCAAACACTTTACATCGGTAGCGAAGCGATTACGCCAGAAGCACTTTGCCGTTGGGGAATTGTTGATCCAGATTCAGATTATTTTAAAGCCAATGATAATAAACTGATTATGTCCTTATTATGCACACAAACAAGCAGAGAGTTGTTATACCGGACACTTTTAGTCAAAAAATCATCGGGTGCCCCAAAATTTTTGATTAATAAAGAATTAGAAATATTGAAGACCCAAGATGAAAAAAAGTTTAATCAATTAATGTTAGCACGTTGGCAAATTCTCTTCCAATTCTTTACTTATTATTGTTTAAACTACCCGCGTTTAATGTTATCCAAACAAAGCGGCCAAGCGATTGGCGGTTGGGGATTATTTGATGTTTTAGCAGGAACATCTTTAGCCAGCTTTAAGTTAACTGAAACTTCACTTGATAAACTTAGAGAAATTTTAAGTAAATTTAAAGATTCAGTTGAAACAGATATCAGTGAAACCGCATCAAATGAAGAAAAATATCCACGTAAATGGCTGCCTCATTTAAAAAAATCATTAAAATTAATGGAAGACATCATCAGTGATATATATGATTTGCAACGCGTATTTTCTGACTTAACCATTGTTGCAGAAGAATGGAAGGAAAATAGCGAAGAAAAAAGAGAGCAAATTAAAAAACTGGTGGAAAGTTATCATGATATTGTGCAAAAACACGCGGGGATCATGGGGCAATTTTTAGATGAAGACACGAGTAGTGCGATTAAAGAGCTTGCAAATTCTCAAGATAAAGACTCCCAGGTTAGAGCAATTGACAGTTTATCGAAAAAGTTTAGTGAAGAAAAATCAAAAATTTCACAAGCAGAACAACAAAGACTTATGAAAAACGGCGTCTCGGCTGTGAGTTATAATGCCAATGCTGAACCATTCGATGATAAACCAATATTAATACAAGAAAAGCTTACGTCTGATGAAAGATTAGAAGCAGAAAAAAATGAAAAAAATAGAATAAAACAAAGAAAAGAATTAGCAGATGCAGTCAGCGAAGAAGAAAGACAAGCGTCAACACATCAGAAAAATATGATCATAAAAGGTAAGTATCGAACAGCTAATGGCAATGGAAAAGTCAACGTAAATGATAACAACAATAATAACAATTCAAATAATAATTTTAATGACAATGCAAGCGTAAGCAGCCGGACAACAACACATACTGGGCAAGGGAGCACAAGCACAAGGAAGAGTAGAAGAGAATTGTTTCATAATTAAGATGTAAGTAGGTGACACTCTATGCAATCAAACCTTGAGAAATGGCTTAAAGAAAATGGCGTTGATTTTTTTTGTGGCAGAGAGCTCGCAACGCCAAAGGAAATTACATTACGCTGCTCTACTCTAGATTGGAATGAAATTAAAAGAAAATATGATCTTGCCGTCACGAAGAAGCAGTTTACACCTGTAGAACGTTATGTCATGTCATTTATTTTGTGTGAGCTTAAAGGCATGCCATTGACAGAAGAAATGTTAGCCCCAGATTATGATGACAATAATCTTTTAAGAGATCAAATATCCGCATTATCACTATTTGAATTAGTGGATACGCCATCAGATGAAATGTCCAAGGTGACACCCGTTGACGTAATGAAATTTATCAATGCACATATCATGAGCGTTAGAAATAGTGTTGATCTGAAAAAAGACGCTCCTGCTAAACAAATTTTAAACGATTATAGAAATAGTTATTATTATTTACTGCAAGTCATTTATAAAAAAATAAAATCTTTAGGCAATCAAGCGGCACTCTACCAAGAAAATGAAGAAAATGCTCCAAATGATGTGGATAGTTTTCACTCAAGTGGTGGAAACTCAGCAGTATTTCCTGATTCTAATGGCATTCCCAAAGTACTGCTAACCATGACTAAGCCTAATATCGATGTAAATTCGATCAAAATTAATTTGCCTGTCAAAGAAGAAAGTAGCAAAAAAAGCAGCTTTTGGTCTTTCTTTTCATGGTTTTCCTTTTCTTCATATTCAGGCAGTAATATTTTTTATAAAACACATTTTTATGATAATGCAGAAGATAAAAAATCATCTGATTCAACAAAACAGGCAGTCAAAGATGCCTATCATGATTATGTAGAATCAGTCAATGAGCTTGCAGAATATATTGATTTATTTAATAAAAAAGGATTTCTTAATATTGGTTTGGCTGACGTTTTAGAAAAATTTGATGAAGTTTTACGAAAAAAACAAACCATTATAAGTAGTATACAGATAAGTAGAGATGAGATTTATATAAAATATTTCAATGAAGATCTGCTTGCGTTTTATACTGAATTAGAAAAAGAATTAAATAAACATGAGTCTACTCTAAAATTACAATATGAATTATTGTGTCCTGAATATGCAGAAATGCAACATAATTATTCGCAATTGATTGAAGATTTAGAGGATGAATTTGATACAAACTTAAAAGTTACGCAAGTAATAGAATTAATTGAAAATAAACGTATCTACAAAGAATTGCCTGATATGCTTAATAAAAATGCTCCTGTTAAGCTAAAATTTTTAGATATTTTGAAACAAGTATTAGCAAAAATCACTGAGCAAGCACGTGTGAGCAATGTCAGCATATATCAAGAATATTATGAACCGATGTATAATCTTATTGCGGATCTTTCTTCGAGTATAGATATTAATAATTCATTAGCTATACAAATACAAAAAGATAAACTCAGTATCACGCAAAAAATGCATTTAGTAGAAAGATATATTAATGATCTTAAAGATCGAATCGATAATCTTGCAGATAACCCTGATATTAATACCCTTGCAGCCAAACTAATAGTCGCAGAGCGACATGCTGTGGCTAACGAATATAGTTCATATCCATATTTAGGCACTTGTTATAAAGCAACCCCTTGGTGGAAAAATTTTGATAGTAAATATCAAGGCTTAAAAAAATTATTAGAAGGCAAAGCTGTTATTAATGTGGATAAAGCATTAGCTCAATTAAAAAACATTTCAAATGCTGATGCCTATTTATTATCGCTGCAGCAAATGTTCATTATCCTTGCGGATGATTATCCAAAAACCGCACCCCATTTTTCTAAAATAATCGGTCAAATAATAGCCGCACGCAAGTTTCAAGATGAGAGTTCTCAATTTAGCCTAATGAAGGTAGCTTCAACGATTTGGTCATTTGTTCCCCAGTTATCTCCAACTGATGAAAGTGATTATACGCATCAAATATTTTCGGTGCCAAGTTTGACGGGGGTGTAAGGTCTTGTATCTCCTATTCCCCTATGTTATGATGCGCAACCTTGACATAAATAACTTTTAACCTTAACCATAACAATTTTTAAACTTTTAATGAAAAAACAAGAGCTTACAAATATTGAAGCGCAGCCATCTGGCGCATTGGACACTCTCAAATGGTTGGGTGTGTTGCTATTGATGGTGGGTGGTATTTTTGGATTTTATTATTTCTCTGACTACGCATTGTATTTGCGGGTTGTGGGGTTGTTAGTTGTAGTGGGTTTGATTGGTGTATTAGCCCTACAAACAGTAAAAGGTCGTCAAGCCTTGGATTTTTTCAAGGGTGCACGCAGTGAAGCACGGAAGGTAGTGTGGCCGCAGCGAAAAGAAACAACGCAGATGACGATTATTGTATTGATAGTGGTGGTGGTTGCCGCCGTGTGTTTGTGGGTGGTAGATTTCATTTTGTTCCGTCTTATCTCTTTATTGACGACAGGCTAGGGGTAATCGAATGGCCAAATCTTGGTATGTAGTACAAGTTTATTCCGGTTTTGAACATCGGGTAAAACAGTATTTAGAAGAATTTATTAAGCATGAGCACCTAGAAGATAGCTTTGGTGAAATTTTAGTCCCGACTCAAAAAGTCGTAGAGATGAAAAGTGGCCAAAAGCGTAAAAGCGAGCGCAAATTTTTTCCAGGTTATGTGCTGGTGCAAATGGAAATGGATGAAAAGCTTTGGCACTCCGTACGTAATATTCCTAAAGTCTTAGGATTTATTGGTGGCACGTCTGATAAGCCTGCGCCTATTAGCGATAAAGAAGCACAAAATATTCTGCAACAAATTGAAGTAGGGCATGAAACACCTCAACCGAAAACTATTTTTGAACCCGGTGAAGTGGTGCGTGTGACCGATGGTCCTTTTGCCGACTTTAATGGCGTAGTTGAAGAAATTAACTACGAGAAGAGTCGTTTACGTGTAGCAGTATTAATTTTCGGTCGTTCAACTCCCGTAGAGTTGGAATTCAGTCAAGTGGAAAAATCTTAACAATATGAAGGAGCTTAAGCTTAAGTCTTAAGCGTTTGTACTTCGAAGGAGTGTATTGTGGCAAAAAAAGTTGCGGCGTATGTTCGCTTGCAAGTCAAAGCGGGTGAAGCTAATCCTAGTCCTCCCGTAGGTCCAGCGTTGGGTCAACGCGGTGTCAATATTATGGAATTTTGTAAAGCGTTTAATGCGCAAACACAAAGTATGAAAAAAGGTACGCCGTTACCTGTTGTCATTACTGTGTACAGTGATCGCAGCTTTACATTTGTTATTAAAACGCCTCCTGCAGCTTATTTATTGAAAGAAGCCGCGGGTGCTAGCAAAGGCAGTGGCAAACCGAATGTTGAAAAAGTCGGTAAAGTCACACGTAAACAATTAGAAGAAATCGTAAAAATGAAAGAGCCCGATCTGACAGCAGCAGATCTAGAAGCCGCAGTACGCACCATTGCGGGTACAGCGCGCAGTATGGGTATTGATGTTGAGGAGAGAGGCTAATGAGTACAAATAGCAAACGCATGAAAGCAGCGGCAACACGTTTCGAAGCCGGTAAAGCTTATGATTTAACCCAAGCAGTTAATCTGTTAAAAGAATTATCTAGCGTAAAGTTTAGAGAATCTTTTGATGTCAGCATTAACCTTGGTGTTGATCCACGTAAATCAGATCAAGTAGTACGTGGCTCAACTGTATTACCACGTGGTACTGGCAAAACAGTTCGTGTTGCAGTATTTGCTGAAGGCGAACAAGCGCAAGCAGCACTTGATGCCGGTGCAGATATAGTGGGTCTTGAAGATTTGGCGCAAGCTGTTAAAGACGGTGAAATGAATTTTGATGTGGTGATTGCCACACCCAGCACCATGCGTGTTGTGGGTCAATTAGGACAAATATTAGGACCGAAAGGTTTAATGCCTAATCCTAAGGTCGGTACAGTTGCACAAGATGTGGCCGCCGCGGTGAAAAATGCTAAAGGCGGACAAGTACGTTACCGTACCGATAAAGCCGGTATTATTCACACGACTATTGGTAAAGTTGATTTTAATGCTGATGATTTAATGGAAAACTTACGTGCCTTATTAGTTGATCTGCGTAAATTAAAACCCAGTTCAGCCAAAGGTATTTATATGAAAAAAATCACCTTATCAACAACGATGGGCCCAGGGCTTGTTGTTGATCAGGCGAGTATTTAAGACTTTGTATCAGCAGCACATTTGATGTGTTGTTGATCGTCAAAGACCGTAGGCATAGTGACTATTTAATGATCTGTATCGCCTACGCAGACGGTGTAAAACGAATTATAGTTTCGCCGTGAGGTGTCTGTTGTTGTCATTCAATAACAGATGAATGTGTGTTCCTATCAATGGAGGTGTGAATTGACACTTAGATTGGAAGATAAAAAAGCCATTGTTGGGGAAGTCAATGCGATTGCAAAAGACAGTATTGCTGCAGTCACCGCAGAGTATCGTGGTTTAACGGTATCTCAATTGAATAAAATGCGGAGCGTTGCTCGTGAACGCGGTATTTATTTACGTGTGGTGCGGAATACTTTAACGCGGATAGCGGTTAAAGATACGAAGTTTGCGTGTTTAGATGAAACGCTGACGGGGCCTTTAATTGTAGCTTTTTCTAAAGATTCGCCTAGTGCGCCAGCGCGCATGTTGAAAGAATTTTCGAAAGAGTTTGAAGCATTAACAGTCAAAGCATTAGCAGTAGACGGTCAATTATATGGTGCTAAACAGCTGGATGCGATTGCAAGCTTACCGAATAAAGAAGAAGCCTTGGCTACTTTGTTATCAGTCATGCAAGCGCCGATCAGCAAATTGGTACGTACTTTGGCAGCAACACCACAAAAATTGGTGTGGACATTGGTGGCTGTGCAGGAACAAAAATCTGCATAGTAGTTTTATACCTTAAATTATTTTATTGGGAGTTTTAAGTCATGGCAATTTCAAGAGACGATATTTTACAAGCTATTTCTGATATGAGCGTTATGGATGTAGTGGAATTGATCAAAGCAATGGAAGATAAATTCGGTGTAACTGCAGCAGCGCCTGTAGCTATGGCCGCAGCACCTGCAGCAGGTGGCGGTGAAGCAGCAGCAGAAGAGCAAACTGAATTTAATGTGGTAATGACCAGCTTTGGTGATAACAAAGTATCAGTGATTAAAGCAGTTCGTGCTGTGACCAGTTTAGGTCTGAAAGAAGCGAAAGATTTAGTTGAAGGTGCGCCGAGCACAATCAAAGAAGCCGTTTCTAAAGATGAAGCAGCAACTATTAAGAAAGAGCTTGAAGCAGCTGGTGCGAAGGTTGAGATTAAATAGTATTGCTTGGGTGATTGCCCCCTTTATGAAAGGGGGCCGCCGAAGGCGGGGGGATTTTTTGCCCGGGTTTTTAACATAACTATAAAGAGGATTTCATATGGCTGAAACGGCATACTCAATGACTGAAAAGAAGCGTATTCGTACAGATTTCGGTAGCCTACCTCATGTGTTAGATGTTCCTGATTTATTGAATGTTCAAATCAGATCTTATGATCAAGATTTTCTTCAGCTTAATCTGCCTGAAAATCAACGCAAAAAAGTGGGATTAGAGGGCGCTTTTTCTTCTGTATTTCCTATTGAAAGTTATTCCGGCCATGCTGTATTAGAATATGTAGGGTATCGTTTAGGTACTAGCGTATTCGATGTTAAAGAATGTCAAATTCGTGGTGCGACTTATGCAGCGCCTTTGCGCGTGAAAGTACGTTTAGTTATTTTTGATAAAGAAGCACCCGCTGATCAAAAAGTCATTAAAGATATTCGTGAACAAGAAGTCTATATGGGCGAAATTCCGCTCATGACTGAAACGGGTTCTTTTGTAATCAATGGCACAGAGCGTGTTATTGTATCGCAACTGCATCGCTCACCCGGCGTATTTTTTGAACATGATAAAGGTAAAACTCACTCTTCTGGAAAATTATTATATTCAGCACGTGTGATTCCTTATCGTGGTTCTTGGTTAGATTTTGAATTTGATCCCAAAGATTGCGTGTTTGCGCGTATTGATAGACGTCGCAAATTACCCGTAACCATTTTATTGCGCGCTTTAGGAATGAGCGTGGATGAAATTCTTGATAAATTTTTCACGACCGTAAAATATGTTTTAAAAGACAGTTTTACCGCAACATTGCAATGTCAGCCTGAAGAGTTACGCGGACAAATTGCTGTAGTCGATATTAAAGACAATAAAGGCGAAATGATTATTGAGCGCGGCCGTCGGATTGCGAGTCGTCACGTTAAATTGATGGAAAAAGCTAAAATCACCGAAATTGATGTCCCGACTGAAGAATTAATGGGTCGTGCGATTGCTCACAGTATTATCGACAAAAACACAGGCGAAGTGCTTGTGCCTGCAAATGCTGAAATAACCGATGAATTGATAAATGTATTAAACAAAAATAATGTGAATAGTTTTGAAATATTACATACCAATGACTTTGATAAAGGTCCCTATATTTCTGATACTTTGCGGATTGATCCAACACAAAGTCAAATAGAAGCATTAGTAGAAATTTACCGCATGATGCGACCAGGAGAACCTCCGACTAAAGATGCGGCAGAAAATTTATTTGCAAATTTATTTTTCAATGAAGATCGTTACAGTTTATCAGCTGTAGGTCGCATGAAATTTAATCGTCGTGTGGGTCGTAAAGAAGCAGAAGGCTCATCTGTTTTGAGTAAAGAAGATATTATCGATGTGATTAAAACTTTGATCGATATCCGTGATGGACGTGGTGAAGTGGATGATATTGATCATTTAGGTAATCGCCGTGTACGTAGCGTAGGTGAATTGGTTGAAAATCAATTCCGCGTAGGGTTGGTACGTGTGGAACGCGCCGTGAAAGAACGTTTGAGTTTGGCAGATTCTGAAGGCTCTATGCCGCAGGATTTGATCAATGCTAAACCTGTCAGTGCCGCGATTAAAGAATTTTTTGGTTCTAGTCAATTATCACAGTTTATGGATCAAAATAATCCATTGTCTGAAATTACTCATAAACGACGTATTTCAGCATTAGGGCCAGGTGGTTTGACTCGTGAACGCGCAGGTTTTGAAGTGCGTGACGTGCATCCAACACATTACGGTCGTGTATGTCCGATTGAAACACCTGAAGGTCCAAACATTGGCTTGATTAACTCATTGGCAGTTTATGCACGCACTAATGAATATGGTTTTTTAGAAACACCGTGTCGTAAAGTAGTCGATGGGCAAATTACTGATCAAATTGATTATTTATCAGCCATTGATGAGGGTGATTTCTATATCGCACAAGCAAGTGCTGCGGTTGATAAGAACAATCGAATGATTGATGATTTAGTGCCATGCCGCCATCAAGATGAAAACACCTTTGTAACCACAGATAAAATTGACTACATTGACGTTTCTCCAAAACAAATTGTGTCTGTTGCAGCCTCTCTGATTCCATTTCTTGAACACGATGATGCGAACCGTGCATTGATGGGATCGAACATGCAACGTCAAGCTGTACCTACTTTAATTGCAGATACACCTTTAGTTGGAACTGGAATGGAGCGTATTGTTGCGCGTGATTCTGGTGTGACAGTGTTAGCAAAACGTGGTGGCGTGGTCGATGCAGTTGATTCTGGTCGTGTTGTAGTTAAAGTGAATGATGATGAAACAGAAGCAGGTGAAGCAGGTGTAGATATTTATAATTTAGTGAAGTACACCCGTTCTAACCAAAATACTTGTATTAATCAGCGTCCATTAGTTGAACCCGGCGATATCATCAGTAAAGGTGATACTTTAGCGGACGGTTCTTCTACCGATATCGGCGAGTTAGCATTAGGCCAAAATTTGTTGGTCGCGTTTATGCCATGGAATGGTTATAACTTCGAAGATTCGATTCTTATTTCAGAACGTTTGGTGCAAGAAGATAGATTCACCTCGATACACATTGAAGAAATGACTTGTGTATCACGTGATACTAAATTAGGACCTGAAGAAATTACTGCTGATATTCCAAATGTGGGTGAAACCGCATTAGGTAAATTAGATGAAGCCGGTGTTGTATATATTGGTGCGGAAGTCAAAGCCGGTGATATTCTCGTGGGTAAGGTTACACCTAAAGGTGAAACTCAATTAACCCCTGAAGAAAAATTACTGCGTGCTATTTTCGGTGAAAAAGCATCTGATGTAAAAGATACTTCTTTACGCGTACCTACAGGTATGAATGGTACTGTGATCGATGTACAAATTTTCACCCGTGATGGTGTAGAAAAAGATGAACGTGCGCGCGCAATTGAAAACGATGAACTGAAAAAAGTACAAAAAGATCTGAACGATGAATATCGTATTGTAGAAAATGACGTATATCAACGGATCAATAAACTTTTATTGGATAAGATTTCAGCAGGCGGTCCAAAGGGCTTGAAATCTGGCGATAAAATTACGCAGGAATACTTAGATAATATTACTCATGAAAAATGGTTTGAAATTCGCTTGAAGAAAGATGAAGACAATGTACAGCTTGAAAGTTCTCGTGAACAATTAGTGACTTTACGTCAAGCGTATGATGAAAAATTGGAAGAAAAACGTAAGAAAATTATTCAAGGCGATGATTTAGCGCCAGGCGTGTTAAAAATTGTGAAAGTGTATATGGCTGTGAAACGCTATATTCAGCCGGGTGATAAAATGGCTGGACGTCACGGTAACAAAGGTGTGATCTCAACTATCGTTCCCGTTGAAGATATGCCCTATTTACCAGATGGCACACCGGTTGATATCGTATTAAATCCGCTGGGTGTACCTTCACGGATGAACGTCGGCCAAGTATTAGAAACACATTTAGGTTGGGCTGCAAAAGGTCTAGGTGTGAAAATTGGTCAGATGTTAGATCGCCAAGAAAAACTTAATAATATTCGTAATTTCGTAGGTAAAATCTATGACATTGGCGGCGAAAACAATAAGAATGCTTTGAAATCTTTAAATGATACGGAATTATTCTCTCTTGCAAAAAGATTGCGTAAAGGTGTGCCCATGGCAACGCCTGTATTCGATGGCGCAAGTGAAGATAAAATCAAACAAATGTTGAAATTGGCAGATTTGCCAGAGTCTGGGCAAACCATCTTAATTGATGGTCGTACCGGCGATCCATTTGATACACCCGTAACAGTGGGTTACATGTACATACTTAAACTGCATCATTTAGTCGATGACAAAATGCATGCACGTTCAACCGGTTCTTATAGCTTGGTTACACAGCAACCGCTGGGTGGTAAAGCACAATTTGGTGGTCAACGCTTCGGGGAAATGGAAGTATGGGCATTGCAAGCGTATGGTGCTGCTTATACCTTACAAGAAATGTTGACAGTGAAATCAGATGACGTAGCAGGACGCACGCGGATGTATAAAAATATTGTCGATGGAGATCATCGTATGGAAGCGGGCATGCCTGAATCGTTTAATGTGTTAATAAAAGAAATCAGAGCGCTTGCGCTGAACATTGAATTAGATCGCGAGTAGTCATAACTTTAACCGTAAATAGGGGATACAGTTTTGAAAGATTTATTAGGTCTTCTAAGAGATCAACATAGCGTTGATGACTTTGATATCATTCGTATTTCTTTGGCTTCTCCAGAGTCTATACGTGCCATGTCTTATGGCGAAGTAAGAAAGCCAGAGACGATCAACTATCGTACGTTTAAACCAGAACGTGATGGTTTGTTCTGTGCCAAAATATTTGGTCCGGTTAAAGATTATGAATGTTTATGCGGCAAATATAAGCGCTTAAAACACCGTGGTATTATTTGCGAAAAATGCGGTGTGGAAGTCACGCTCACGAAAGTGCGTCGTGAACGGATGGCACACATTGAATTGGCAAGTCCTGTTGCCCATATTTGGTTTTTAAAATCATTACCTTCTCGAATTGGTTTAATGCTTGATATGACCTTGCGTGATATTGAACGCGTTTTATATTTCGAAGCTTATGTAGTGACCGATCCAGGTATGACTGCTCTAGAACAAGGGCAATTATTATCTGATGAAACTTATGCTGAAGCACTTGAGCAATATGGCGATGAATTTACCGCCAGCATGGGTGCAGAAGGTATTCGTACTCTACTTGAAAGTTTGGATCTTAAAGCAGAAATTGAGAAAGCGCGTCAAGATTTGGTTGAAACCGGTTCAGACACCAAGTTTAAGAAAATTGCGAAACGTCTTAAACTTCTGGAAGCATTCGCGGGTTCAACGAATAAACCTGAATGGATGATTCTTCAAGTATTACCAGTATTACCGCCTGATTTGCGTCCACTTGTGCCCTTAGATGGTGGTCGTTTTGCGACATCCGATCTGAATGATTTATACCGTCGCGTTATTAACCGTAATAATCGTTTGAAACGTTTATTGGATCTGAATGCGCCTGATATTATTGTGCGTAACGAAAAACGGATGTTACAAGAAGCTGTTGATGCTTTATTGGATAATGGTCGCAGAGGTCGTGCAATTACCGGCAGCAATAAACGCCCATTGAAATCATTGGCGGATATGATTAAAGGTAAACAAGGTCGTTTCAGACAGAACTTGTTAGGTAAACGTGTGGATTACTCTGGACGTTCAGTGATCGTGGTGGGTCCAACATTGAAATTACATCAATGCGGTTTACCTAAGAAAATGGCGCTTGAATTATTTAAACCATTTATCTTCAGTAAATTAGAACGTTTAGGTTTAGCTTCAACCATAAAAGCCGCGAAGAAAATGGTTGAGCGTGAAGAAGCAGAAGTCTGGGATATTTTAGATGATGTTATTCGTGAGCATCCAGTACTATTAAACCGTGCGCCGACATTGCACCGTTTAGGTATTCAAGCCTTTGAACCCGTATTGGTTGAAGGTAAAGCGATACAATTACACCCGCTGGTTTGCGCAGCGTATAACGCCGACTTTGACGGTGACCAAATGGCTGTTCACGTACCGCTGACTATCGAAGCGCAACTTGAAGCACGTACCTTAATGATGTCTACGAATAATATTTTATCACCTGCAAACGGTGAACCGATTATCGTGCCATCACAAGATGTGGTGTTAGGTTTATATTACATGACACGCGAACGTGTAAATGGTTTGGGTGAAGGCATGGTGTTTGCTGATGTAAATGAATTGCATCGTGCTTATATCACGAAAACCGTCGGCATCCAAAGCAAGATTAAAGTGCGTCTACCGGGTTATATGCTGGATGCAGATACACCGGATGATAAAGGTTTGCATTTGGTCGAAACAACGGTGGGTCGTGCATTATTGTCTGAATTATTACCCCGTGGTTTAGTATTTTCTTATGTCAATAAGACTATGAATAAAAAAGCCATTTCTAACATGATTAATATGTGTTATCGGAAAGTGGGTTTAAAAGAAAGTGCGATGTTTGCAGATCAGTTGATGTATACCGGTTTTTATTATGCAATGCGCTCTGGAACTTCAGTGGGTATTAATGATCTCGAAATTCCTGTGGAAAAAGCTGAAATTGTTAAACAAGCAGAAGCAGAAGTGAAAGGCATTGAAGAACAATTTAGTTCAGGTCTGGTCACTTATGGTGAACGTTATAACAAGATTGTTGATATTTGGTCACGCACCAACGATAAAGTAGCCAAGGCGATGATGGCGAGACTTTCAACTGAAACTGTAAAAAACAAGAAAGGTGAATTAGTACAACAAGAATCATTTAATCCATTTTATATGATGTCGGCTTCTGGTGCGCGGGGTAGTGCAGCGCAAATTCGTCAGCTCGCAGGTATGCGGGGTTTGATGGCAAAACCAGACGGCTCGATCATCGAAACACCGATTATTGCAAACTTCAGAGAAGGTTTAGACGTTTTACAATACTTTATTTCGACACACGGTGCGCGTAAAGGTCTTGCCGATACCGCATTGAAAACTGCAAACTCAGGTTATTTAACCCGACGTTTAGTTGATGTGGCGCAAGATTTGGTCATTACCGAAAAAGATTGCGGCACCGCAAAAGGTATTCGCATTGCCTCTTTGATTCAAGGCGGTGATGTGGTTGAACCCTTACATGAACGTGTGTTAGGTCGTGTATTGTCACAAGATGTGCTCGATCCAAAAACACAAAAAGTGGTGTTTGAATCAGGTACATTATTAGATGAAACACGCGTAGATAGTCTCGATGTATTAGGTGTGCATGAAGTGTATGTGCGTTCAGCTATTACTTGTGAAACACGTTATGGTTTATGCGCAGCTTGTTATGGTCGTGATTTAGCGCGTGGTCATTTGGTAAATATCGGTGAAGCGGTCGGTGTAATTGCTGCACAATCCATCGGTGAACCTGGTACACAGCTTACTATGCGTACTTTCCATATTGGGGGTGCGGCTTCTAGAACAATTACTGTGAATAATATTCAAGTGAAATCTTCTGGACGCATGAAATTACATAATGTGAAAATACTTCAACGTAGTAATGGAAAATTTGTCGCGGTTTCACGTTCAGGTGAAATAACAGTGCTTGATGAAAACGGTCGTGAACGCGAACGTTATAAAGTACCTTATGGTGCTGTATTAAATGCAGTAGATGGCGATGCGATTGAAGCTGGCCAAATTGTTGCAGGCTGGGATCCACACATGCATCCGATTATCACTGAAGTGGCAGGGTATGTGCGCTTTGTCGATATGATCGAAGGCATTACCATGCAAAAACAAACTGATGAAGCAACTGGTACAACTAATATTGTGATCACCGATGCAAAGCAGCGCAGTAGCAGCGGTAAAGAATTGCGTGCGATGGTGAAATTGGTGGATGCTGCGGGCGAAGATGTTTGCTTAGGTGGTACATCACAACCTGCATATTATTTCTTACCTTCAGGCGCAATTGTTAATTTAAATGACGGTTCAGAAGTAGGTATCGGGGATGTTATTGCGAGATTACCGCAAGAATCATCCAAGACCCGGGATATCACCGGAGGCTTGCCACGTGTTGCAGATTTATTTGAAGCACGTAAACCTAAAGATTCTGCAATTTTAGCAGAGTGTTCAGGTATGATTAATTTTGGTAAAGCGACAAAAGGTAAGCGTCGCTTAATGATTACAGGCTCCAATGGTGAATCATATGAAGAGTTAATTCCGAAATGGCGCCATGTGACTGTATTTGAAGGTGAACATGTAGAACGTGGTGAAACGATTGTAGATGGTGCAGCTAACCCACATGATATTTTACGTTTATTAGGTGTGAATGCACTCTCTAATTATATTGTCAACGAGGTACAAGATGTGTATCGTTTACAAGGCGTAAAAATCAATGATAAACATATCGAAGTGATTATGCGTCAAATGCTACGTAAAGTCTTAGTCCAAGGACCTGGCGATACGCGGTTTTTACCAGGCGAGCAATTGGAGTTAGTGCGTGTGCAAGAAGCTAATCAAAGCTTGGCATCTGAACAAATTCCAGCAACTTATGATCCGGTTTTACTGGGGATTACTAAGGCATCTTTGGCAACAGAATCATTTATTTCTGCGGCATCATTTATGGAAACTACGCGAGTGCTTACAGAGGCATCTATTGCGGGTAAACGAGATGAGTTGCGCGGCTTGAAAGAGAATGTGATTGTTGGACGCTTGATTCCTGCAGGCACAGGTTTGGCTTACCATACAAGTAAACGCAAAGGTTCACACCAAGAGCTGATAGTTGAGAGCCAGCCAACCGCAGAAGAAGTGCAAACTGCATTAAGCGAAGCATTAAATTCTAGTGAGAATGAAAGGGATGCTTGACGTTAATGCTAAAGCACTATAAACTGCCGCATTCGGAGCATAGAGACTGGGTTTTTTAGTTAAATATCATAAATTTTGGAGTTTTGAATTATGCCGACGACCAATCAGTTGGTACGCAAAAGTCGTCAGTCCAGAGAAGTCATAGTAGGCGTTCCTGCATTGAAACGATGCCCGCAAAAACGGGGTGTATGTACACGTGTTTATACGACAACCCCTAAGAAACCAAACTCTGCTTTGCGTAAAGTAGCGCGTGTATTACTGAGTAATGGTATGGAAGTGACTGCCTATATTCCTGGTGAAGGTCACAACCTGCAGGAGCACTCTGTTGTATTGATTCGTGGGGGTCGTGTTAAAGATTTACCAGGGGTGCGTTATCAAATTATCCGGGGCGCATTGGATACAAGTGGTGTAACCAAGCGTAGACAAAGTCGTTCACGCTATGGCGCTGAAAGACCAAAAGATAAGAAGTAAGGTTAATTTATGTCAAGAAGAAGCAAGGCAAAAAAACATCTGATTAAACCCGATTCACAATTTGGTTCAGTGTTAATTGCAAAATTTATTAACCACATTATGAATAGTGGTAAAAAATCAGTTGCAGAAAAAATCGTGTATACCGCTCTACATAAATTAGCAGATACAAGCAAACTGACAGTTGATGATGCATTTAGTAAAGTATTAAGTAAAATTAAACCCGTTGTAGAAGTTAGATCACGACGTGTGGGTGGTGCTACTTATCAAATTCCTGTGGAAGTAAGACCTGAGCGACAATTGGCTTTAGCCATGCGCTGGTTGATTGCAGCCGCAAGAAATCGTTCTGAAAAAGGGATGATTGCGCAATTAGCAGCAGAAATGCTTGATGTATTAGCCGGTCGCGGTGAAGCCGTCAAAAAATGTATTGATACTAAGAAAATGGCAGATGCAAATCAAGCATTTGCGCACTTTCGTTAAAAGAGGATAAATCCGTGGCAGTACGTGCAACACCAATAGAAAATTATAGAAATATCGGTATCATGGCGCATATCGATGCCGGTAAAACCACAACTACAGAACGTGTATTGTTTTACACGGGTGTCTCTCACAAGATTGGTGAAGTGCATGAAGGCGCCGCTATTATGGATTGGATGGAGCAGGAGCAAGAGCGTGGGATCACGATTACTTCTGCAGCAACGACCTGTTTTTGGTCAGGTATGGCAAAAAATTATGTTCAGCACCGCATCAATATCATTGATACTCCAGGGCACGTAGATTTTACAATTGAAGTAGAGCGTTCATTACGCGTTCTTGACGGTGCAGTTGCTGTGTTTGATGCTGTTTCTGGCGTTGAACCACAGTCTGAAACTGTATGGCGTCAAGCAAATAAATACCATGTTCCACGTCTTGCGTTTGTTAACAAAATGGACCGTCAAGGTGCGAATTTCATGCGTGTGGTAGAACAGATTCGTAAACGTTTAGGTTCAACTGCAATTCCAATTCAAATTTCTATTGGCGCTGAAGAAAAATTTGAAGGTGTTGTGGATCTGGTCAAAATGAAAGCGATTTTTTGGGATGAAGAATCTCAAGGCGCAAAATTTGAATACCGTGATATTCCTGCTGAATTAATGGAAGAAGCGACAGCGCGTCGCAATGAAATGGTGGAAGCTGCGGCAGAAGCCAATGAAGAATTAATGGAAAAATATCTTGAGTCTGGTGAATTATCAGAAGCAGAAATTAAACTCGGCCTTAGAACCAGAACCTTGGCTAATGATTTAGTTCCCGTTTTATGTGGAAGTGCATTTAAAAACAAAGGTGTGCAAGCAGTACTGGATGCTGTATTGGATTACTTACCTTCGCCAATTGATGTGCCACCCCTAGAAGGTGAGAGTGAAGATTTTGAGGAAGGTGATGTGAAGTTAGTGCGTCATCCACGTGATGAAGAGCCTTTTTCTGCATTAGCATTTAAGATCGCAACTGATCCGTTTGTAGGTACATTAACCTATATTCGTGTGTATTCTGGTGTGCTGAACAGCGGTGATACTGTATATAACTCTGTAAAAGGCAAACGTGAACGTATTGGTCGTTTATTACAAATGCATGCAAATACACGTGAAGAAATAAAAGAAATTCGTGCGGGTGATATTGGTGCTGCAGTGGGCTTAAAAGCAACTACTACAGGTGATACGCTGTCTGATCAAGACAAAGTTATTATATTAGAGAGAATGGTATTTCCTGAGCCAGTTATTTCTGTTGCTGTTGAGCCAAAAACTAAAGTAGACCAAGAAAAAATGGGTGTTGCTTTAAGTAAATTGGCACAAGAAGATCCTTCATTCCGGGTGCGTTCAGATGAAGAAACTGGTCAAACCATTATTTCAGGTATGGGTGAATTACACCTTGAAATTATTGTTGATCGCATGAAACGTGAGTTCAATGTTGAAGCCACTGTTGGTAATCCTCAAGTGGCATACCGTGAAACGATTAAAAAGACCGTTGAGCAAGAAGGTAAGTTTGTACGTCAATCAGGTGGCCGTGGTCAATATGGACATGTATGGTTGAAGCTTGAGCCACAAGAAGCGGGTAAAGGTTTTGAATTTGTAAATGCGATCGTCGGCGGTACTGTTCCTAAAGAATATATTCCTGCAGTCGGCAAAGGCATACAAGAACAAATGGAAAATGGGGTTATTGCTGGATATCCTGTTGTGGATGTTAAAGTGACTCTGTTTGATGGTTCATATCATGATGTGGACTCTAATGAAATGGCCTTTAAGATAGCAGGCTCATTGGGCTTCAAAGAGGGTGCTCGTAAAGCGCAGGCTATCTTACTTGAACCTATTATGAAAGTCGAAGTGATTACACCCGAAGAATATATGGGTGATGTCATGGGTGACTTAAATCGTCGTCGCGGTATATTGCAAGGTATGGATGATACACCTGCCGGCAGAAGTATTCGCGCGATGGTACCATTGTCCGAAATGTTTGGATACGCAACAGATATGCGCTCAATGTCACAAGGAC
>Ga0206858_1019_pt2 | contig 32005 bp, 36 predicted proteins | sample Alteio_BWOrgCont_46_FD_152622 | JGI IMG/M metagenome (GOLD analysis project Ga0206858, IMG submission 152622) | Enriched cells from forest soil in Barre Woods Harvard Forest LTER site, Petersham, Massachusetts, United States -... | ecosystem: Environmental > Terrestrial > Soil > Temperate forest >... | reverse complement strand
AAGCAGAATCCTCATAGAAGCTTTGGTTGCATTATCTTGTGCTGCATCAAATAATGCCTGGTGCATTGCTATTAAGCCCTTAAGATCGGTCACAGCTAACCGTATATCACGCGCCATGTACGGAGGAAGGTTATTCTCATTTATACGAACTAAGGCAACTAAATTATTGCACTGTTGAACTACCATCTCAGAAAGATCCTTAAGTGAACCCAGTTCTCGTGCTCTAACCGAAGCAGTCATAAAGGCAAGCTTCATTGCATACTCATGTATTGTTGCTTGCATCGTTTCTGGTAATACATAATGAGCTGAGTTTTGCGCTAAAGTAAATAGCACATTAACACCACCCAATGCCTTAACAAAGAAGCTTGAATTCTTTTTCTCTTCTTTTAGCAATTGGATAACCTGCTTTAGAAGCTGATCTATTCTGCCTCTGATACTATTATGATGACCCCTTAATTGCATGGCTCTAGCCTCATCCAGGCCTTGGCCCTGTTGTTCCATGATGACATTTTGTAGCTGAGTCTGCACATAGAGTAATTCTTGTGTTAGAGCCGTAATTTTTGGATTAAGTTGAGCGACGTTAGATCCCCACATAGTCAACGCTTTAGCTTTATTAAACCAATAAGAAAGTCCTGATTGTTCTTGTCCGCCCTGTCCATTTTGAGCATTAAACGGTGCTTGTGCAAAGGCATCAACAATCTGATCAAGCGGTTGAGCAACACGTAGCTCCTGTTCGTATCTCGCACGGGCCATAGCAGAGAATGATTCTGCTGCAGCCTGAGCCTGCGCCGCTTGCGCTACACCTCCGACACTTATTGCGCACAATGAAGCGATCATTATTTTTCTGGCACCATTATTATACATCATAAAAAACTCCTTACACTGTTACGTAATTGATACACACACTACCTTAGTAATAACCCTATCATCAAGGCTCGCTAAAGATATCAAAAAAAAATACAAATGCAAGGGATAATGATACAGCAATGCATAATAATACGCATACGTTATTGTTGATTTTCTGCAACACACAACAACACACAAATTTGTTGCTATAGCAACTATTGAGGCAATATCGCCAAAGACTTTAGATTCCCCCTGCGATCTTGATACTATTAGTTAATAATAACTAAAGGAGAGCGCTATGAACAATCGTTATCTTATTTCTATAATGCTAATAACGCCGTTACTAGCTGTATGCGACAGTCAATCGCTACGATCATCTGCACAGCCTGAGCAATCATCATCTATACCAACCATGCCGCTATTCAATGAACAGGCTAGCCTTCATGATATTACCAGCCTTCGTGGCACTACGGCAGGGCAGGCGGCTGAGCAGGCGGCGGCATCCAGGCATGGCAAGCAACCGCCTAAGCCCCCCCAATCAGAGCAACCCCCCCTTGCATCAACCAGGCAGGCACTCTTTGGCACCAACGACCAAGTACCAACGGCCGAGAAACCACAGGAAGCCAGCCCCGATCAGGAAGAAACGGTCAAAAAGGGTAAAGAGTTGGACTTTGATGTTGAAAATCAGACCGGCAAGACACTCTATATAACCAGCTTTGCCTACCTACGCCGCGTGCCCCTTAGCCACTGGCACTGGAGCAAATCACCAATTTATACGCTGCAGCCTGGCAAAACAGTCACCGTGGCTATTGGCAATGTGCCCGACTCCCAGGACCGTGACGATGTCTTTGGCTATCTGGCCGTTATGGACTCCAAGCAGGCAGCCGAAGAGGCAACGTTAGAGCTCCTTGCAGATAAGCATAAGCTTGACCTTGACCAGCTGATTAAGCTTCAGGGTAAGAAGGTAACTATCCAAGTTGAACAGTACGGCTTTAAGGGCAATTTTTATGAGTATGACTTTGTTGATAAGAATGGTAGTGAGGTTAACAAAGTTCCTGACCTTACCTTTGCGGTAGAAAACAAAACCGGCAAACCGGTTCTGGTCAGCTGCTTTGTCTATGATAAACGAGCCAAGGGAAGCTGGGTTGCCGCTGATGAAAAGAAGGATGATATGACAACCTGGCACTTTGAAAAGACGCCAGTCATCAGACTAGAACCGGGCCAAACCGGCATGGTCGACATTGGGCCGCTCATGACTAAGCGCGATAGCGCTAATATTTATGGCTTTTTAGGCGTCTTTGATGAACATCAGGTCAACCTGGCCAAAGACGTCACCTACGAACTCCTTCTGCCTGAACAAAAGCTTGCCATTGGGCACCTTGGAGACCTAAAAAATAAAAAAATTGTGCTAGAAATCGAAAAATATGGTACGATGCAGAGTTTCATAGACTATGTTGTTAAACCGGCACGACGTATAGATTTCACCGATATAAAGCGCGATAGGTAACCCTCCATAATGAACCCTAAAGATTTAGAACCAACGCCAGTATTTCATCACGTCTCCGTGATGGTCAATGAAGTTATTCATTTTTTAAATCCACAACCAGGCAAAACGTATTTGGACGCAACTTTTGGTGGCGGCGGCCATACCAAGGCTATCTTGAACGCTGAGCCCAACTGTAAGGTTATTGGCCTGGATTGGGATATGAAAGCCATTGAGCATAATGCGCCAGCTTTGCAAGAGCAGTATGGCGACCGGCTTAAAATTGTTTGGGGCAACTTCGCTTTGCTGTACAAGGTTTTAAAAAAAGATAACATTGACCACCTCGATGGCATATTAGCCGACTTTGGTACATCGCAGTTTCAGATTCACCACAAAGAAGGCTTTTCGTTTCAGAAAAATACCTACCTTGATATGCGCATGTCACCGGCTCACCAACCAGCAACCGCTGCCAATATTGTTAATCAATACACTGAAAGTCAGCTGATACGTATTTTTCAAGATTACGGTCAAGAGACGGCTTCACGCACAATAGCTCAGGCAATTGTAGCGGCACGTAAGGAAAAAGAGATTAGAACGACCGGTGACCTGGTTGCTATTATCGAATCGGTTGTTAACGCTGCGGCCTTTAGGGCTAGCCGCGGTATTAGCCCGGCAACGCAAGTCTTTCAGGCGTTGCGTATCGAGGTCAATCAAGAGCTGGCCAACATCCATTCATTCCTCATGGCCGGGATGCGTGCCTTAAGCCCTGGCGGCAGCATTGTGTGCATCAGCTTTCACTCGCTTGAAGACAGGATTGTTAAGTCATTTTTTAAGGATCATAGCGATCAATTAGAGACGTTGACGCGCAAACCTGCGCTGCCAAGCGAGGAAGAAATACGATCTAATCCTTCATCACGTTCAGCAAAATTACGCGCTGCAGTAAAAAAAAAAGTTGACAAATGCGACTACCACCTTTAGATTTAACCCATAATCGTCATAGTTTGAAAGTTTCACTAATCAGATGCGTGTTTACGACATAGGTCGCTCGCAGCAACGGTCAATAACCGGGGATACATTAATGGAAATTACGGAAGTTAAAGTTTTTCCAGCAAGCGAAGGCAGGCTAAAAGGATACGCAACTATGGTGTTTGATGGTTGCTTTATCGTCCGGGACATGAAAATTATTCAGAGCGATGAGGGATATTTTGTATCCATGCCGTCTCGCCGCAAAAAGGACGGATCCTTTAAGGACATCGTGCACCCACTAAATGCTGAGACACGAACACTTATTGAAAATCGCGTCATTGAAGAATATAAAAAAGTAGTTGGCGAAGATTAAATTTTAGTATATACTCCTTTTACAATTTTGAAATCGATGGGGCGTGGCCAAGTGGTAAGGCAGCGGGTTTTGGTCCCGCCATTCGGAGGTTCGAATCCTTCCGCCCCAGCCATACTTGATCTTCTGAACAATTCAGGATCACACTAAAGGGCATTTGAGCGTCGTAGACGATCTTTTCGCCCTTCACACGAAGGTTCGATAGTACCAGTTTTATTAATAAGCGTTTTTCCTCAACTTCAGAACCAACAAAAACATCATACGCGCTACTAGCCAGTTCCAATAAGTATTTTGCGGTGATGTAATAGTTATTCTCTGCTTCCTGTAGGCCCATAAGACGCGCATTGATATCATCTCGCTGTTCACAAAAGGTCTTTCGATAGTTATCAAATTCATCGTCGGTGATGCGGCCCTTGAGCTTATCCAGATACAGGTTTTCCAAAATCTTAGTGATCTCTTTTTGTTTCTTAGTTAAATCATCAAATTGCTTGGATTGAAAATCAATCTTATTGTGATGCACTTCGCTCAGTGTATTCACGATGCCCTCTAAAATTTCTTGCGGCATCTGTAGCCGTTTAAAAACCTTACCAAGCTGCTGAGTGATCGCATCCTCACGCAACCACTTTGCACCATGCTTGCCATTGTATTGCGTGCAGTGGTAGTAGACGATGCCTTTATGATTTTCCGGCGTTATAGCCAATCCACATTCGTCGCAGCGCATCAGTCCTCGATAGATGTATGGTTTACCAGCGTACTTAAAAGGTTTTTTGTTAAAGCCAGATTTCGTCTGCTGCACCTGATCAAATAATGCCTTGGTAACAAGGGGCGGATAGCGATGAGGATACATCGTACCCTTGATCAGCATTTGGCCGTAATAGAAAGGATTGTTAAATATCTGATCTATTTGGCTCACACTCCACACAACACCATAGTCAGTCTTTATCTTGTTGCATAAAAGTCCCATGGAGAAGGCACCGGTAGCATAAAGCTCAAAGGCTTTGCGAACAACCTGCGATGCCACTTCATCAACGATGACATCTTTTCTACCATTATCAAGCGTAACGTTTTTATAGCCATAAGGGGCTTTTCCCGTCCATTCGCCTTTGCGCAGCTTTTGTTCAATCGCCCGCTTCACGTTATCGCTTATAGCATTAGAAAAATAATTGGCAAGGCCAAGGCTCATGCTGAATTGAAACTTCTCCGTCGCTGAAATACGGCTAGTGATGATCTGCCCATCAGATATAAAATGCAGCTCTATCTCATCATTTAGGGCCTTGTCATACAGCTTTGCTACACGCGTATCAAACATATTGCGACTCAGTCGATCAACCTTATCGCAACAAACAGCAATCTTTTCTTTCTGCGCAAGAATAAAATCCATGATGATATCAAACTCATTGCGCTGGTCTGTATAGGCACTCTCATCAAAGCTACAGACTTTTATAATCTCAAAGCCTTTATTCTGGCAGTACCGTTCAAGCCGAGCCATTTGCGCCGGCAACGAGTGCCCCATCTCCTTTTGTTCTTCTGTACTAACACGCGCGATTAAAATTGCTTTCATGGTATTTGCTCATGCCTAGGGGGTTAATGGTAACAGTAATGTTTTTCAATGGGTAATCGGTTCTCAACTCAAAATTGTAGTTAATCCTCTTTATCCTGCCCTATGTTTTGCATGGCCTTTAATACCCGCTTGTCAGCAGCGCTTACGTTGTTGATATAGTCGTTAATAAGCTCAACAACAACGTCCCGCATGCTTTTATCAGTAATGGCTGCCAAGGCCTTAAGTTTTTTGTGGTCCTCTTTTGGCAGATCTATAGTGATGCGTGATAGTTCATTTTTTGCGCTCATAGTGTTCTTTCTGATTCATGTCTTACTCGTCTTTAATCAATGCTCTGACTAGTATGCCAGAAATACAGAATTAATGAAGTTTTTATTGAAAATAGCATTTGCATATAATACGTATACGTATTATAATATAACGTACTATAATAGAGTGCGTTAAACCCAACAATATTAAGAAACAAGGAGAGACGCTAATGGCACGTTATTGGATTGCGGTTGCAAGTCGTGAACATGTTATGCATGGTGTCACTGGTGGCTTTGCTCAAGTATGTCATGGCAAACGAGGACCTTTAAAGCTGATGACTGCTGGCGATTGGATTGTGTACTACTCACCCGTTGAGCAGTTTGGAGAGAAAGCACCGTGTCGCCGATTTACGGCAATTGGCAAAATCGATACAGGGAACGCTTACGAATTCCAAATGAGTAAGGATTTTGTGCCATGGCGCATCGACGTTACCTTTGTCTCCCCGGAGAATGCTAAAGAGGTTGCTATTGAACCGCTCATTGATAAACTCTCATTTATACAGAACAAGCAACGCTGGGGATTCCCATTTAGGCGTGGTTGCTTCCCTGTTCCTCTGAGTGATTTTCAAATTATAGCCAATAGCATGGGAGTGACTATTTTATGAGCACACTTAAGAGCAAGCCAAAGGGCACAAAAATTGATTTTGATAAACTCAGCCTGCATCGCACGCCAGAAGAAAGCCCGGGATTTCTTTTATGGCGCGTGAGTACCGCTTGGAGAAGAGCGGTGGAGGAATCGTTAAAGCCGTGCGACCTAACTCATCCACAATTTGTTATTCTTGCAAATACTGCGTGGTTAACAAGAACCGGTGATTCCATAAGCCAGGCAGAAATAGGTCGCCATGCGGGGCTTGATCCTAACACCACATCGCAAATATTACGGTGCTTACAAAAAAAGGGCCTAATTGAAAGCACACGCTCGGTTGATGAAAGAAGTAAGCATCCAACACTTACAACGGAAGGGCTACAATGTTTAAGACAAGGCATGTCGGTGGTGGAGGGTGTGAACACAGCATTTTTTGCGCCACTTGATTTGAAAAAATCTGGGCTGCTTGATATCCTGCAAGCGCTTATACATTGAGGAGCAACTATGTTTTTATCGCATCAATCAATAGAGCGATATATAGACGAAGGTAAGATTAAAATAATGCCTGAGTTTGATAAGAAAAATATAAGGCCGGTTGGGCTGCGTCTTCATCTTGCAAGGGAGATTCTTATTCCAGAGCCGCATCAAACGGTTGAATTTAACGCCCCTCAAGAACTTCGATATAAAGAGGTTGATCTTACCCAGGAAGAATTCTATTTGGGCCCCGGTGAATTTATTTTAGGGGCAACTTTTGAAGCATTGCACGTTCATCCAACAATCCTTCCCATCCTGGATGGAAGAAGCACCATTGCTCGGCTAGGACTTACAACGCATATAACAGCCGCTATAATCGATGGAGCCTTCGAGGCGCCACATGTCATTGTGTTAGAAATTAAAAATGTAGGGAATTTTAGAATTAGGTTAAGATTTAGGGACCCTATAGCAATGATGATCTTTGCAGAACTAAAGGAGCCGGTTATCCAAAAAATGCAAAATCAGTACGGAAACACCCAGGACAAAGTAACCCCACCAAATTTAACATTTTGTACCAGCAAGGATTACTAGCGATCTGTAGGACTTTTTATTATTCTTATCACGGAGATTTTATGAATCAAACTGCCAAGCTCATAATTTTTATGTTGATACCTTATAGCAATCATGCATGTTCTTTTAATTTTCCATCACCAAAAGGACCTCATTCCATTGGAACCAGAGCATACCACTTAATTGATAAAAATCGCCAAGAAACCCATGTGCACGATATCAACCATCCTTATCGTGAGCTTATGATTCAAATTTGGTATCCATCACAAGACCACAAATCACAATCTCCAGTTACGTCCTATGATTCTGATGCTGTTACCTTAGCGCGTCAACAGCACGGCTTTTCTGGGTATGGGGCTCACTTCATTCGTACATATGCCAAACATAAGGCAGCGTTATCAAGTGCACATGCATGCTATCCCGTGATAATTGTTTCTCACGGGATTTCTGGATTGCGTACCAATCACACCGCACAGGCAGAGGAACTTGCAAGTCATGGGTACATTGTAGTAAGCATTGGCCATACCTATGCAACAGCCATCACCACCTTTCCTGATAAGCGCATTGTTACCGGTATTATAAACAATCAGGATCTTCAAACCAAAGAGGATTGTGACCGCGAATTGATAATTCACATCAAGGATGTTTGTTTTGTAATGGATCAACTTGAAATCATGAATCAACAAGAAAATGGTATGTTCAAGAAGAGCCTAGATCTCAAAAACATAGGTATTTATGGACATTCTTTTGGAGGTGCTGTTGCAACTCAAGTGTGTCGATTGGATAATCGTTGTAAGGCATGCATTAATTTGGATGGAGCCCTCCTTGGAGACAATGCAACGGTTGCTTTCAATAAACCTTACATGGCAATACGTTCAGGAAAAATGTTAACAAGTTTTTGGAAGCACTCTGAAGAAGAGGCCCATAAGCACGGCTTGAGCAAAGAACAATCAGCCCAAAATATGTATGGGCGATATATTTTTTCTGTCCCGGACTTATGCGAAAACATAGGATCAGATGCCTATAACATTGTTATCAACGACGCAGAACATAATTCGTTTACTGATGAACCGTTAATTGAGTGTAGTCTTCTTTATAACCGATTTTGGGCACTATTCAATGGTAATGCGTCGTATAAAAAGGCATGCAAACTTAACGATATAATTAACGCCTACTTAATTAAGTTTTTTGATAAATATTTAACATTTTGTATTGGCAAGGATTACTAGGAATGATACAAAATACAGTGAAAAGTTTACTCCTAATTGGGGTTATGGTTGGATCAATGCATAAGGTGCACACTATGGACAAGATACATTTTGAAAAAGTAACGATTGCACATGAAAAGTGTATTTTCGACTGGCTTGAAAAGCCACATGTCCAAGAATTTTGGGACAATAGTCAAAAGCATCGTGATGACATTATTAACTTCGTAAATAGTCGTAAAGAAATTTGTGAAGGGTTATTTGATTATTGGGTAGGCTCGATAGAAGGCAATTCTTTTTGCTTAGTCATGACCTCAGAAATACTATCAACGTCAAACGTGCCAGATGTATGGAAAACACATCTATCTAAGACTGGAAAGACGTTGTCTCTCGATTTTATGATCGGCAATGAGAATTATCTTGGCAAGGGCCTTGCAGCTCCTACGTTAGAAGAGTTTACCCTATTCATAAAAGATAAGATCGATAAGTCTGTTGATACGTTCTTTATTGATCCTAATGAAAATAACCCGCGTGCTAAGCATGTCTATGCGAAGGCAGGCTTTAAGGTAGTTACGGAATTTATCAGAAATGGCGACCGATTTAGTTTGATGGTAAAAGCCCCAGGACCCATTACGATAGCCGCCATTGATTGAGCCAGCGTTGTGCTGAGGTAAGATGCATAACGGGCCACATAGGCTCATGTTGCCCATGTTTAATCTGTGCTAAAGCATTAAGAAGCCAATCAGTATTTATCATGCCAGAGCGCACAATAGATCCCTGCATCAAAAAGTCTTCAATCTTCTTATTGTCCCGTGAAAACGCTTTAATGATGGTCCCTGTTGTTTGTCCCTTTGTCATACGCCACAGTGCTGCTGGATTTTTAATTCGACTCGCTACATTTCTAAGAAAAATGCGATCAAAGTCCCCTGCAAATGATTGGTAGGTTGGAATGGCAAGACCAAGTTCGACCACTGGCTGAAAGAGTAATGGGTGTGTAACTAAACGATTATTAAACCGTTGATGAGTATCCGCTTCTGTAACAGCATGATGGAATGATCGCAATTGCTCTGCTTTTGCTGGATAGAATGTTGCATATTGCTCGTCAAGATACAATGGAATGGGTGTAAGTTGTTGATAATAGCCGTCTTCAAGATACGGTGCCTCTACCGCTGTACCAATCATTGAACCTCTATAATAATTCTTGATTGATACAAGTGCATTTTTGGTGAGCAGTGACCACGAGGTACGATTAATGCTTGCTAACTCAGAAAGGGGCTTCTTGATACCACGAAAGCCGTGCGCTAGCCAATAATCAGCAAGCGAACTCTCAGGTGCTGGTGCAAGAAAAATATGATCCCCTCCCTGACCATTCATAATCTCTGAGCACTCATGTTGCTGCGCACGTTCATTTAATTGTTCGTTCATTTTATGAAACAATAAATATGAACTCGGCTTGTTAGGCCGCCAAGAGCTTGGCAACGTATCCAGTACACTACACTGCTGCCAATCACTAAAATAGAGGGGGACATTGCACATATCTGCAACTTCTTGAGCATAGGCAACTTCATTAGAGCTTGGTGTTTTACTATCAATATAATTTACGCCAATAATTTTTTTATCCTGATGGTATATTTCACGTAGCATGATCATAAGTGCGGAAGAATCTAATCCTCCTGATAGTTCTAAACAGATACCATCACTTTGAGCAGTCCATGCACTAAGCGATGAAATAAGAGTATGGCGTAATTCTTCTTCAAACGTGCGTGGATCGGTAATGGTTTTTGCATGGGCACTGGAAACATCCCACAACAGTTCCTGTTTAGTTGTGCAGGAAAGATCAAAACTCAGTGACATTCCAGGCAGTAGTTCGTATATGTTTTTTAGTGGGGTAATAGGCAAGGCATGATTTTGATATAAAAGATAATGGGCAAAATAATCATAATTGACGTCAGGCTTATCGTCGCACATATCGTAGAGCATAGATAGGTCAGTAGAAAATATAATCCCGTCAGGTGTTATAGAATAAAAAAGTGTTGAAAGGCCTTGCGGATCACGCATGAGCACAATTTTATTTTCTGCCTTGTCATGCACAACCCCAACATAGCGTCCCCAAAAGTTCTTCATAAAAGTTTGAGGGTCTATACCACTGGAAAATTTTGCTGGCTTATAATCGTCACGACCAAAAATTTTTCCAACACATACCCCTTCCTCTTGTCCTACAGGGTAGACATAATCAGAAACAAGCGTGTCCTGCTTATTGCCAGCAATTACCATAAGGTGCTCAGTACTAAGAGTATATGACGCTTCAAGATGTGCCATCCGTTGCGCATAGGTTGCATGTATATTGTTACCAAATGCGCCCAAAATAAATACCATGATGTCCCTTACTCTTGAAATGGCTCTTGAAGAATTTTAGCCAATACTTTACTAATAACCGGATCATCATGAATAACCCGACCAGTGGTCTCTGCCCAAGCATGCGCATAAAACGGCTGAGTCTGTATCCCAATGACCAAATTACACATCCATCCTCGACGTAAGGCCATGATAACAAAGGTTGTTGCCCATGCTAGGCAAAAGGTTTTCTTGGGATATACGATACTTGCCGCGTCGATCGCGGCCGAGAGCTTTGCTATTTCTTGCTCTGTTGGCATGTGATAGACTTTCCCCGGATCATGTTCTGCTTTTATCATGGTTAAAAGCGTTGCAAAGCCAGTCTTGTCGATTGCTACATGTACTTTTCTGAGCTGCCAAAGCGCTTGCATGACCGTTATCTTTGATGCATAAGCAAAGGGCTTCCAACCAATTTTACTATCCCACTTATAGTCAATCAGCCCCCCAGGTTCTAAAGGACCAGGCATAAGTCTTGTCTTGGTTGCTTGGTTAGTTCTAACAATAAACCCCTGTTCCAAGAAATCGTCAATTGCACTGTTTGTATCAATCTCATTTCCAATCAATGGATTTTCAAGAATATTTTTTAAGTCCGTTGCGGAACCCCCAACAAGACTAATATAGGCGTCTTTGGCGCTATCAAGAATGATAATAGCATCTTCGCACTGTGTAGCGTATATTGTTGGTGCAAGAGTAAAATAGGTCATAGCGCATCCCACAGTTTTTTATAAAGTTGTCCATTGTTCAGTAGTATAGTATGCGTTCCCCGCTCTTCTATTCTGCCCTCATCCATAACAATAACCTTGTCAGCATGCTTTACCGCTGCCAGGCGATGTGCAATGATTATTTTGGTACATGGAATCGATAGTAATATTTTTTGTAGTTCAGCGTCAGAATGAGTATCAAGTGAAGCGGTTGCTTCATCCCAGACAAGAATTTTTGGTTTTTTCATAAGCGCACGGGCGATGGCAATCTTCTGACGCTCGCCTCCGGATATTTTAATACCTCGTTGCCCAACAATGGTGTCCAGCCCATCAGGCAATCGAGCAATAAAGTCTGTAAGCTGTGCTTGATGTAAAACATAGCCAAGCCATGCTTGATCGATTGTAGAACTCCCGTAGCAGATATTATAGGCTATCGTATTATTGAACAATAGAACCTCTTGAGGTACTACCGCAATCGACGCATATAAAAGTGCTCGATCAACCTGTGCAATATCCTGACCTGCGATTTTAATTATGCCTTGAGTTGGTTCTAGCATTCCTAGCAAAAGGCGTATCAACGTCGTCTTTCCAGCCCCATTGGGCCCTACTATTGCAAGGGTCGTATTGTCTTCGATAGCAAACGTTATATTGCTCAACGTAAACTTTGATTGTTTATATTCATACGAAAGGTTGCAACATTCGATTGAGCCGCTTGTTAATACAAGCCCATTAGGCTGTATTTGTTTGGGCTTTGCAGGAACCTTAAGTAAATCAAAAAAAACGTCAATATCATGAGCAAGCGTAAGTAGCTTACTGTATGAGAATGCACATTGTTCTATTGGCGACGTAAGCTGTAACCAATAGGTCATAAACATAATCGCTTGCGTTGTATTCATCTTCCCATACGCTACAGACAAGTATATGAGCACAAAAAAGATAACAGCCCCAACGCTGATTATTGCTTGTTGAGCGGTAATCAATACACTGGTTTGATTAGCCGTTGCAAGTGAATGTGTTTGTACCTCTGCTATTTTTTTCTTTAACTGCTCAAGTTCGTACTCTTCTGTATGCGCATATTTTACCTGCTCTATGTTTACTAAGCCCTCTTCCAGGAACGTATATATTTGATTTTCTGCTGCATAGGCCTGTTCATATGACTTATGTATTTTATTACCACATATGCTTGTTAGCGCTATTTGCAAGATAGTTAACACAACAAAACAAGCAACGCAGTACCAGGGTAAAAAGAATACTATTGCTAGGAGCGTTACGATGATTTCAAGGCCCATGGGAATTGTATTGAACATAAGCATATGGACAAAGAGGTCAAGCGACCGTACCCCTTGAGATACCGTCTTTGATACCGATCCGGCAGCTTGTTCTACGTGAAATGCATAGGGCAATTGATAGAGATGGCTAATCACGTCTTGAACAATAGTGCGTTGTATTTTAAATACGAAGGGGAAGAAGCAATACAGTCGTAGCTCTTCGGCAATTGCTCCCATCAAACGGCTTAGGCCATAAGCAAAAATGAGCAGTACAACGATCCTTGCAGGGGTGCCAAGATTGCCTGGTGATAACTTTTCAATAATTTGCGCAAAATAAAATGGTGCAAGCAAAAGAGCTCCCTTTGCAAGCACCAAAAATAAGCATGTCAAAAAGAGACGAAATCTATCTGTTTGTGTATGTTGTTTTAGATAATAATGTGCGAGCCTTTTGTACATATTTCGTTATTTTCCCCTATGGGTACATCGCTCGAAATACATTATTCCCAATCCCAGTGTAAGGGCAGAAGCCTTACCCAAATAAACGATTTCTTTCATTATTTTCCCCATCGAGTGCTTCGCTCGGAATATGACTTTCCCCATCCTAGTGTAAGAGCAGAAGCCTTACCCAAATGCACGACTTCTTTTTTTTGAATGTTTTTCATAGAAAAACTCCGTCATTATAATTGTAAAACTTAAGACGCTTGTGGCCATTCATTATGAACTACCAAACTCAGCCTCTTCCATTAATAAAAATTCCTCTACATTGGCAGCTATATAACGAAAATTGCAATCTTCTGGACTAAGATAACTGATCCACAATTCAATCAAATCTTTATGCGGTACAATCCCAACGCGAGCAAGTATGCTACTTCGCCAAGCAATTTTCTGTGCATGTAGAGATAAAGCTTCTTTACTGGGCAAAGGAAACTCGATGAAATCGAATCTATCTCTGAGGGGCTTATCAGCCACCTTCTCATTCAATGCAACAAACATAAGCATTGGAGGAAGTTCAAGTGTAATGCCGGTACCATCGACGCCGTCTCCAAAATAGCTTGTTGATAGGCGCGACTGGTCCCCATTAAAGGTGCGTTTTGCGGGGCTTATCATATCTTCTTTATTAAGCCATGTTGCTTCGTCCATAAGGACAAGTGAGCCTCTTTTGTTTGCCATCAATTGGTTACGTACAACTCTAAGAAAGGCTCCTGGACGTTGTGCGCTTCCCTCAAGCTCTTCAGCGGATGAGATGACCAAATTTTCAAAGTGAACGCTGTTCGCCATTAATTGTTCGATCCAGGTGCAAAGATCATTAACAAAACGAGTCTTACCAATACCTCCTGGACCATAAAGGCCGATATAGCGCGGTGCTTCGCCGTTATGGCTTAGCAATGATTGAATGAACTTATGAATATTAATTTTGAGGTGCCACAGAGACTTTTTACCGTCGCCTGTTTCATAATCTTTGAAAAAGAAATCAACACGTGCGTGCAATTCCTTTGTAACTGACCATGCAGCATCTTCATTTAATGATGCTATTGCATGTGGCTTGTAGATCGTTAGGCCTAATGCAAATTCAAGAAAGTTCATACCTTCACGTTGTTGGAATTGATTCTGTCGTGCAAGCATAAATTTTTCAGTTATGATAGCCCATAAATCTTTCGGGATAAAGCATTGATTTACTGCAAAGCTTTCTTCTAATGCGTTTAATGGGTGTGCTGGCGGAGAATAAACATTAAATGCTGAGCGAATAACATCACGAACTAAATAGGTAGAACTATATAGTGTGTTAAAAATACCAAAGCTTCCACCAAAAGAGTCCCCGCCAAGAAGATCAACGGCGAAATAAGTCGCAATAAGCTGCAGTACAAACAATACTGAACTTTCACGTGCACGTGCGGTAATAGCATCGTGCCTTGCCGATTGTAACTGCTCAAGACATGCGTTTTCATAATCAGAGTCAAGACCATGGGCCATTTCACTCGTAGTAGAACCACTTGTTATAAGTGCATGAGTTGGCCCACTCGTTATAAGCGCATGCTTTTTATCTTTGCCAAAAACATTGGTACCACAGGCTTTCTCATACAGATGTCCAGAAAATCGCTCATGAATATCTTTCTGATTGAATGCGTCAACATAATTGATGCTACCCAAACAATCCTTGGGCTCGGGTTCCATTGCATGCATTGAGGCGAAAAAACTAAAAATTAAAAAAGTAAGTTGTGCGTATAACACGAGCGCATTTCCTGTAAATTTCATAATCTAAATAAAATGTTAGTATTGAAGAGTGAAATAACACTGTATCAAATTCACAATAACAATCAATAGTAGAATCAAGTTCTTGAAAAACCTAAAACGCACCTAGAAATCAATAATAGGCTTCAGTTCTTCATCATTAATAGAATAGCTTTTGTCGATATTTATACGCGTAAGAAAATCTTGATCATGCGATATGACAATGATAGCTCCAGGGTACTCTTTAAGTACTTCAATAATATGTTCGCGGGTCTCCAGATCAACGTTATTGGTAATTTCATCCAGCAAGAGCAGCCTTGGTGTTTTAGCCGCAATCAGCGCAAGCGAGAGCCGCGCCTTTTCGCCGCCCGACAAGGCCTTAACCTTTGCCATTACCTCTTCGTTTTTACGAAAGAGAAAATCATTCAGGTGGCGCCTGATATCAGCATCTGTCCAGCCGATTACATGATGTTGAATAATCTCAAACACGGTAGATTCAGCTGGCAGTGTATCATAGTGTTGGCCAAGGTACCCAATCTCTTCTTGCTTGGGCACATGCCATTCTCCCGAACGAATGACCAGTGCATCACCTTGAATCGCCTTAAAGAGCGTTGATTTGCCGGAGCCATTATCGCCAAGAATGGCAACACGCTCTCCGGGTCCAATAGTGATGTGTATATTTGTTAGCACAGGATTTTTATAACCGCATGCACCATTGGTGATAGTAACCAAAAACTTGGAGCCGCCATGGGCTGCTGTCAGTGAAAATTTTGGTGTAATGATTTCCGGTAACCGCAGCTCTTTGCGCTGAGCATCGATATGCTCCTTGGTCTCATTAAGCTTGCCAACCTTCTTACCCGCAGTCCTTGCCCCCTTTTCCTTCATGGCACCTCTAAGCACCTTATCATTTTCATAGGCGTTGACACGCTGGCTTCCAGCGGCACGTTTCTGTTCGGCCTGCACAGCAGATTTAGCCTTCCTTTGTGCTTTGTCCAGTGATTCTCTCTGCTGTATTTTTGTCTGCAACGCGGTACGTTGCTCGCGCACATAATCATCATACTGCCCAGTAAAGCAGGCAATTTCCTCATCATCGATATGCCAAATTTCATCAACGCACGTACGCAACAACTCAACGTCGTGTGATACAACGATCAACGTTCCGTGAAATGCTTGTAGCATGCGCATCAATGATTTTCGGTTGCTGGCATCAAGGTGGTTGGTTGGCTCATCCAAACATAAGACCGAGGGATCTTTAGCCAGTGCTGCCGTTAACGCTGCGTTCAGCCGTTGCCCACCGCTTAAATCATGGTGATTGCTAATGACCTGCGGCACATACCCAAAGGTAGTATTATGTGGAATATGTACCTGCCCCTGTGATGGCTCGACCAATCCTTGAATAATTTTAAGCAGCGTTGATTTGCCACTACCGTTCTTACCTATGATGGCAATGCGGCTACCATAATTAATCTGCTTGGAAAAATGTTCAAAGCAGGTTTTGTGCGGAAAATATACACTAATATTTTTGAGGATTATGGGTTGATGGCTCATTCAATTTCCCCTGCTTTCCTTAGGTACTATGTTCTGCTGCTGATAAGATTTTTAATAGTCGCTTTCAATCTGGCTATACATGCATCAATCGTAGCTAACACTCTTTCCATCTCAGCAATCTTTTCTTGGACCTCAGCAAGCTTTTCAGGCGCGATATCATTCAATGAATCTTTTAGAGCGTTGATTTGATACAGGGTGCTACATTTTATAGCTCTTTGTGCATGTATTTCGGCCTTTAGCACATGTTTTTGATAGCTAATGTTTTGATCTTGCTCCTCATCACTATCGCTACTATTATCGCTAACACCATCCAACAAAGTATCTGGTACGCTCAGGGCACTTGTCTTGTGCATGGCAGCCAGCTGAAGCGGCGCGCCTAACGTTAAAAAGCCACTGAACATTATAGTCTTTTTGAGTATGCCTATACTCATATCACTCCCAACACGGACATAAATTTTATCTTCTTACATGGCCAAGTTCCATAAACATGATAATAAACCAAAGTAACCGGAATAGTCTAACACAGCCGGCTAAATCTTCAAAAAAATGGTTTGATTTCAATTTGAGAATAATTTTTGTTATTTGACAATAATGCAAAAATGTCGTAACGTTTAAAAATGTACTTTACTATAACGGCAACCATCCGGAAAGGATCCATGCCATGATAACCGTCAGAATCATCGCCTAATTAATCTTTAGGCCATTCTTTTAAAGATATACCAATCTCTGGTCAAGCATATCGATGGCAGAGGGTATTTCTGTTCTTAATACAATCGTATATTTATTTTTTATCGTAGCCACTATTGACATGAATTATGCGCGCGCTTGGGCGTTTGCGTATTATTTTGTCATTCATGGCACGCTCATTTTTTAAAAGGGCTCACATGCTGCAACCATTGCTACGCATTTGTAATATTAAAAAACGTTATGCCACCAAAGAAGCACTCAAAGATGTCTCACTTGATATCTACAAGGGTGAGATTTTCAGCCTGCTTGGCGTAAACGGCGCTGGCAAATCAACGCTCTCGTCAATTATTGCTACGCTGCACCCGCCAACATCTGGTGACATCCTGTTTCAGGGAGAGTCAATTTATAAAAACCTAACGGCATATCGCTTTCAACTTGGCTTTTGTCCACAGCGGCCAAATCTGAATTCACTGCTGACGCTTGAGGACAATCTCCTATTTGCCGGCCGCTATTACGGCATGTCAGAAGAGGCTATTCACGAGCGCATGGATTATCTGGTACGACAATTTGATTTGGCATTTTATCTACCACAAAAGGCATCGGTGCTCTCTGGCGGCTACAAGCAACGCTTTATGCTGGCACGTAGCCTAATGCATAACCCTCAAATTGTATTGCTGGATGAACCAACCGTTGGCCTTGACCCGCACATTCGCCGCCAGCTGTGGGAACATATTAAATTGCTCAAACAGCAAGGGGTGACGGTGCTGCTCACAACACATTACCTTGATGAGGCCGAACAGCTATCTGATCGCGTCTGCATCCTGGACCAGGGGGTCATCAAGCTGATAGATACGCCGGCAAAATTGATGGAAGACTTTAAGGAAAAAAATCTGGAAGATGTTTTCTTGCAGTTATTGAAACAGGATTAAAATAGTAAACGAAACGAAAGAACATTATATGAACATGTCATGGTCATTTTATCTACAGGTCTTCAAAAGTATGCTGTGGGCAGACCTCATCGAGCTGCGCCAAACGTTGGTGAGTAAAATCATTAATATTGGTATTTGGCTCAGCTGCACCATCATTGTGATGGGCTACATTATGAAAGCACAATTTGCATTGGATCCCAACTTTGGTTTTTTTATGCTTGCTGGTTGTATTGCAACTGTAGGCATTTTTGAAACGTATCCGCGCATCTTTACCCTGATCAGCGACTTTGAGGGAGATCAAGTTATTTTCTATGATCTCACGCTTCCAATCCCATCAAAACTGGTCTTTATAAAAAAGATGCTGTATCTTACGCTCAATTTTTCCATTATGGGGCTGTTCATGCTACCACTTGGCAAACTCTTTTTGCTCAATCAGTTTAATATGATGCAGGTTGCATGGATAAAGTTTGTACCGTTCTTCATCCTGATCAATGCATTTTATGCAACATTCGCCTTTTTAGTAGCAAGCTTTATTCCTAGCCTTGCTCAAATGGAACAGGTGTGGATACGCTTTATCTTTCCACTTTGGTTTTTGGGCGGCTTTCAATATTCTTGGCAGACACTTCATCAGATTAGTAAAGAAGTTTCGTACGTTGCGCTGTGCAATCCGATCACGTACATTATGGAAGGCATGCGGGCAATTATGCTTGGCCAAGATGGCTATTTACCATTTTGGCTTTGTCTGAGCGTTATCAGCGTTCTTGCCGTTGCAAGCGGCTGGCTTGCTATCAGTCGACTCAAAAAGCGCCTTGATTTTGTTTAACATCAACCAGGGGAGCTTTGCTCCCCCGAAAAAACAGTAAAGGGATCATATCATGAAAATTATAATATCAACCATAAAATCTGCTCTTTGTCTCGTTATAATGATGAGCTCTTTAGCATGGAATTCAGCGACAGTCATGGGATGCATCCCCTCGTATATGACTGGTCGAATCTTTTGTAATTATGCCGCAGCTAACAATCTTGAAGAACTTAAGAAGTATCTAACAAGCTTTAACGCTGATAATAATAACGCATATGGCATTGATGTGAATTGGGCTGATCCGGAGGATAATAACTATACTGCACTGCATTATGCAGCAAAGAACGGTCACTTGCCGATAGTAGAAGAACTTATTAAATATCCCGGTATTAATCTGCAAGCAAAAACTCCTGCCGGTCAAACGGCATTGGATTTAGCCATCCAAGCTAATCATCAGGATGTTGCTACCGCAATTCGAGACAAGATAGAGGCGCTAGAACAATCGTCAGGACTACGAAGATGGTGATCACGAATATATAAGCACATATCATCATTCTAGCCCTTTAAGCAAAGGTTGGTATCAGTGAGCTTTCGTAGATCATATCGCATTAACAAATGCTGAGCCGTGTTCACCGTATATACCTGCTCTTTCTTAAAACCAACTTTTTCATAACATCTAATTGCCGCATGATTAGCTGGATCAGGATCAACAATTACCGTGGTGATATGCGGCTCCAGGATGTGCGTAAGATATTGTATAAATGCCTTGACCATCTGCGTACCATAGCCCTTACCAATGTAGGCAGGATCACCGATAAATTGATCGGTACCAACCGTAGCTTCTGGCAATTCAGGTAGCCATGAGCCAGCTTTAGGGTTGTTGCGGTCAATATAATAGTATTGAATGTAGCCTATGGGTGTACCGTCCATCATAGCAAGATAGGCAAAGGTATCCTTTGACCTAATACGCTTGAGAAAGAAATCGAAGAACTCATCGTTCTTCGGCACCGGCCACCACTGTTGCACGTGCGGCTCTTTAAACCATTGGTACAGCGTAGGCAAATCATCAGGCGTAACACGCTTAAATGTAAAACTTTGTTTAAGAGACTGCTGGTCCTGTTTATTCGTCATGGTAATTCTTTCTTCAGGCTTCAGGATATTAATGGTACTTTTGGCTACCCAGTGAACCAAAAGCATAAAAATGATGCTGTATACTGCTGTATTAACCACTATTCCCATCCATACTCAAAATAATACACATTACCACGATACGTCCTTATTTTGATCTTTACCTACAGATCATTGGAATAGCTTTTGAATCTTTGCAATATCAAGATTTGGCTGGATTTCAACAAAATATGGTAACTGCCACGCTTGAGTTTTCTTAGCTTGTGGGCTATCAGCTATATCCCATGGAGGATAGACTCGCATGGCCCGTTTTCCGCCATCTTCATCTTTTGATACCAAACCCTTTTGCCATAATACATTTTTGGGGAAAACAAATTGACCAAAATGTTTTGTGTTACGTACACTGACCACCAGTACATCAAAAGAATCGTTGGTATCATAGGGCATGATAGGTCCGCCTCCAATTCGTTTCCAAAAAGTAACGAACTGCCCAATTTTTGTCGGGGTGATTTTTGCTACACGAAACTTAATAGTTCTCTTGTTCATCTCAAATGTACATGCGCCATACTCTTGGCTTTCCGCCTCTGGCACTAGTTTGCTATAGATTAATCCAATTGGTTCATAGGCAAATTCTTGAGCTAACAGAAGATCAGGGTGAATAGTGTTATGAAGAACTATTCCCATCCATGCTCCAAATAATACACATTATCACGATACGCCTTTATAGCGTCATAGTGCACCTTAACAATATTGCCTGGCAAATTATCCAGCGGTGCCCAACATAGCTGATCATGCTTATCTGGTTCCATATTAATCGGCTCACCTTCCCATGTGGTTATGAGAAAAATAAAGCCAAGCCACTCCTTCTTAGCAGCATTAGTAGCGTGGTAGCTGTGATAAACATGGATGAATTGAGCATCAGTCGGCTTAATTTTCAAGCCAACCTCTTCCTGCACTTCACGCGCTATGGCCTGGCGAAGCGTCTCTTTGCCATCAACATGCCCACCTGGAAGACAATATGTGCCACTCAGGTAGATTGATGCCGATCTTCTCAGGAGTAGGACATGGTTATCTTTAATAAAGAGGGCTGCAATTCCAACATATATTTTATCATTTTCCATTAGCATGTGTTCTCATTATGATTAATTGTCGACTAACTTGCCCTCAAGTATAGGGCTCCGCCGAGCGAGTATTCATTATTATATAGGGTACTGCTATATAAACAATATTGACATTTATTTAAATAGTACTATCATTTTAATAGTTAGTTTTAAAAAGTCAACCATAACCTAAAGGAAATACCCCCCCATGAAGCCAGAACAGAACCAATCAGCTCAAGAAGCTGCCCTACGCCAAATTGATGATATCCACAACATCCTCTATGGCAACGTTAAGAAGATAATTTCCGGCAATCGCATGATTGCTACAGGTATTTGCATCGCGGCAATTCCGCTTATTGAATTATTTTTGAGTGTATATGTCGATCCCTTTTTACTAACCGCTGGTGTTACCACCCCACTCATCTTTCTTTTAAGAACCGTGTTCTATTGGTCTCTGTTTATTGGTATTGCAAAACTATTTCCAAGCAACACCCCATTGCACCCTGTTACCAAACAGGCCTTCTCCATCAGCAGGTTATTTCCAATTATCCCAATTGCTACTGCAGCAATGCTTGCCTATGTAGGATACGCCGCACTTATTAGCCCGTTTATTCTTATCATCCTCGGCTGCCTCTTTGCCTTTCTTGGACAATTCTCACAACCTATTGTCACGGCAATTGCCTGGAGTTATGTCATTGGTGGCCTTGTTGGTGTTTACCTTACAACACTAAGCATTGACCATCTTTGGATGTACCTTGTGGCATACCAAGGGCTTGGATGCATAGCAATAGGTCTTTATACGCGATGGGAAAATCGTGAACGAACCGCTAAATAAGATCCTTCATCAACCAGTTCGTACACGTCTTATGGCCTACCTTGTAGCACATACCACCTGCGATTATACAGCGCTCAAGAAAGAATTTAATCTTTCTGATGGCCATATGACCACGCACATGCGCGAGCTCATTGCTCATAATTATGTCACGGTTGAAAAGGTTTTTTTTGAGAATAAACCACGCACCACCTATCATCTTACCGATGAAGGGAAGGCGGCATTTAGCGAATATGTAAACACGCTTAAGAGTGTTATCTTGTTTAAATAATCGTATAAAGGCTTCACAAAATGTGTATACTAAAAGCCTTAATTTAGAGAGCACGTGGTAGTAGCTTTGGCTAGGTATTAAACTCAGCAATACAGAAGCATCCATATAAAAGGAATAACATGAGCATGACAACAGTAACATTGCTTTGCATAGCACTGGGCACCCTTGGTTATGTTGCGCATACCAATCAAGGAAGTAGCAATGATGCTAACACCGACACGGCTAAACAGGACGTTGGGAAAGAGGCCTTTGAGATAGCTGATAAATATTATGGCCAAGAAAATTACACCGAAGCTATAAGATGGTTCATTAAGGCCTCTGACCATGGCAATACTGATGCACAATACACATTGGGCGTTCTTTACTACCATGGCTTTGGTGTCGAAAAAAATTGCTCTGACGCTGTTAAATGGTACACAATGGCCGCAGAGCAAGGCCATGCCGCAGCTCAGAGTGGGTTAGGACACTGCTATTATTTTGGTCATGGTATTCAACAAAATTACACTGAGGCTGTTAAATGGTCAACCAAAGCTGCTGAACAAGGAGATGCACTAGCTCAAGGTTCACTAGGCAAATGTTATTACATCGGTAAAGGTGTTCAAAAAAATTATGTCGAAGCCGTTAAATGGCTCACTAAGGCCGCTGAACAGGATGATAGTTCGGCTCAATGTTTATTGGCTGACTGCTACTACATGGGCAGAGGTGTTCAGCAGAATTATACCGAGGCTGTTAAATGGCTCACAATTACAGCTAAAAAGGGCGTGGCAACAGCACAATATTCATTAGGCGGCTGCTACCTTATGGGCAAGGGCGTTCAACAAAACACCACTGAAGCGGTACAATGGTTCACAAGGGCTGCTAATCAGGGTAATAGTGATGCACAGAAAGCTTTAAATGAGCTTAATGAGCTTGCTGACGTATTAAAGAGCCTTCATGAAGAATCTGCATAGATTAGCGATTGCTATATGTCTAAACCTACTTATGAGCAACCTTTCTGGCGCCACGCTTAGTGATTATTTAACAAGCATCATTTTTAGGCTTCACTCCAAAGCCACAAGCACCATGCCTACATACTTTCTATCCGACCATGGAGGGCCACGCTTTGAAATGGTCGATAGTTATGAACATTATTATACAAATCTGGCATCAACCATTTATGATACTACCATTAACGTCTTTAGGGTCACCCTTGGAAAGCCCTGTCTTGAACCACCTGAACCGGGTAATAAAACATACTACATAAAAAATGTATCAAACAGCATGTTTCTTCATGTACGTGAGAATAAAACAATCGATGAAGTGGAGGATAGTGATCAAGCAACTCTTTTTACAAAAATTGACGCTACGCCTATTGGTTGGAGTGGCAGTGTGTTTATGTCTCTCATGTATGAAACATATTATTTAAGCATTAAGGGGAATACCCCTAGTCTAAGCACAGGGCACTTTACTTGGTGCAGCTCTCATGGTTGTTGTTTCCCAGAGCAAAAAGAAGCACATTTTCAACCATCAGATGAACTTGATTCATACAAGGGTTGGGAGCTTGAGTAAGTGATTATATGATTTTCTGTTAGTAGCAAACTCTTTGCACATTCGATTCATAGGCATTCATCGTACAGTTACTCTTGTTCATGTTTATGGGAGATCATCTAAAACCTCATGCATCTTATGCAATACTTCCATACGCTTTTCTTCGGTGCATTGCTTACTATTAAGCCTTTGCCAAAGCGAGTCAGGAATCGAACGATATTCTGGTATGTTAACAGTTATAAACTTAGTCTGGCCAGCAGGCACATCATCTTTTTGCCCTTTTTCCCTTAAGTATCGTCTATACTCAGGATCATACAAAGGAAGCATTTCCATGGCAAATTGACGATCGATGCTGCCTTCAAACATTAATCGTTTTAATCGAGCACCTATTAAGCGTAAGGCTGTATCATAGACGTTCGAAAAGTACTCTGAGTCCTGTGAAAACCCTACAAAGGTAGCCGGGTTTATCAATAGGCTGAGTGGAAATGCGTTTATATCCAGGGAACTTTCTTGTTGCGCAAATACAAGCAGCTTATCGGCCATGTGCCGGTACTCATCTTCAGTAGCAAGTGTTTTAGCAAACTTGTAAGGCATACCTTGAGGGCTTTTTGCGCTCTGAGATGCCAAGCTTTTAGATCTACTCATGTGATTAACTCCTTCAAGGATAATGATGTATTTCTCATAGTGGTAATCAGGCGTCGTTGCTCGGAGCGCTCCATCCGCGCCAGTTTAGTATACCGCCCGTGTTTGACGGGTACCTTGCCACCATGGTAGTGGCATTTTCCGTTTTTTAGGGCCACGTGACGACATGGTAGTCCAAAGTTACTTCTTGCCCTTGCACCACAACGCGATAACTTTTTAAAGTCCATTTTGAATCTCATGGGATGTGCTCCAGATTTTGCTCGTCTTGTTACTGACCATCAGCGACCAATGCAACGCCCTCGTGATGCAAGGCATTGTACGCCTGGTTTCTACTTCGATACCGCTGTAACATATCCAAGGCATGATGAGACAATCGCAGCATCATCATGCCTTGGCCTTTGGCATTGATATAATTTTTTGTCATAGTGCTCATCCCTTGCAGGTGCAGCACAATAAATTGGACCACCAGGATGACCTCTGTTGCATCTTCCGGACCAATTCCACGTATTAATGCAATCACGCCATTAAGGCCATTATCATCAATGCCACTATCACCAGCATAGGCAGCCTTCACAGCTTGCGAAATAAGCATCCTGCCTGTATCATCATTATCGCAATTCATCGTCTTGATTAGCAGAGCAAGCTGATCGGCCTGTATTACTTCTTTAGCTTTCTTGGACATCCTGGCTCCTCATCGTAATATTTTGTTCAGTAAATCTCTCCTCAAGGATATCACCAACAAGTGCATGCATTCAACAACCATTCTCTAATATTAACATTGCCCTGGATTGCTTCTCCAATATCTTTCCCGACTGGGGTTGGATAGCCCCTGGCATGAGAATATAAGCCTGCCCATTTATCAAGCATTTTCCTACCGGCATCATCGTTATCATAACAAATGAGCAGCTTACTTTTTTGTTTGGCTAAGTAGTCCGTCATGTTGTCTGGATTCTTTATATTGCTGCCAACCGCTATGATGATGGCAAAATCACCAACAGCATAATGCAGGGCATAGGCATCAAGCTCAGATTCTACGACTATCGCAGTATCACACGATTTATCGCCAATAATATTAAGGCCATTGGCACTCCCCGAAACTGCTACATATTTAGGAAACTCATCGCCATCACGGTAATCCTTACGCCTTATTTTAAGACGGATAACATCACCATTAGGATTGATTACCGGAATAACTATTCCCTCAGGTAGCCAAATATACTTACTATCTCCTTGATCTTGCAGTCCCCAACCAGTCCTTTGCCTGTGCAAAGTTCTTGGGCACAGGCCGATCTTATACAATTTAATCGCCTCAAGCGGTATTCCTCTTTGTGTTAAATATTTTATGGCACCAGGGTTATGTAAGAGTTGATCGTGAGACCAATTAACAAAGGCGCCAGCTTTTTTAATCCACTCTGTTGACGGTGCAATAACCTCAAACGGTTTATGTACCGCCTGTTTCTTTAAAGCTTTCAATAGCGGTAAGACCTGTGTTGAATACCGCGGCTTCTCTTGCAATGTAACGCCAAGACGATCACAGGCACTTTGAACTGAATCCCCAAAAAAATCTATACAAAATTGTATCGCATCGCCGCTTTTTTTACATACGCGGCAGCAATAGTACCCAACACAATTTTTTTGCTGCTTGTATGGTTGGATATAAAAGCGATCATCGCCACCACAAGCAGGACATGCTGATTTATATTCACCACCGGCGGTGCTTGCTGCCCACTTTGGGTCTAGTCCTATCACTCTTGCCAACTCTATTATTAAATCCATATTATTCTCCGCTCTGTTGATGTTATTTGTGTCATAGGATACGTCATAGCAGTTAGTGCCAAAAACGCTGATCTAGTAATCAATGTCATAGGTGTCATGGCTGTCATAGCGATCTCATGCCTTAGGCTTTTGCATAAAGAAGGAGTGGCGAGCGCTTGTGGAATTCTATTTATGCCCGCTCAGCCCTGACACCTATGACCTATGCCCTATCCTTCGTCGTTTTTAGACCTCAGCAACTCTGCCACAGCCATGCCACCACCATGGTCTTCTGGTAAATGCTACAGCCTATCCCACTCCTCGTTTGATAGGGCAAAAATAGTCTCTTGCTCATTAAAGGCCTTGCAGAATTCTTTTCTGGCAATCTCAAGAGGCGGCAATTTGTAGGCACTGATACGCTCATTCTTGCTCCCAATGCGAATACTTTTTATCGATGGCACCAGCTTATTAAGCCACTTACCAAATTGGTGATTTTGAAGCTTTGCTTCTCCATTGTTAATGCACCACTTGGCATAGTCTTGATATACCAAGTTTTTTGGGATCTCCGGTTGCCAAAAGCCCTCTGTCTCATCACCTACGCAAAAATGCCCCTCACTCAATGCTGCGTGGATATAGCGCACGACCGAATCCTGGCTAATCATTTTTATATCAAAAGATATTGTGCTATGCGGAAATCTTCGCGGATTAAAGCCATCAAGCTTCTCGTGTAGCAAGTCATACAAAAGAGCTTCGTACCCGCCATGATCCAGTTGTTCTTGCAGTGCCGCAAAGTACGCGTGGTCCTCCTTGTGTCTTTCTGATGCTTGCAAGACAAAGAAGCGGCGGTCGTCCCGGTCGAGATGAACCGGCCATGATTCGTTACTGCTTAAAATGAGGTGCTTAAAATTCTTTACCATAATGCGGTCCTTTCCTTTGCCCTCGATCAGGCATGTTTTTTCAGTGATCATCGCCTTAAGCGCACCAACCTCTTTTCGGTGGCCACCCCACAGCGCCTCATTCGCATGGATAAGCACTGCGTTTTTGAGATGAAAATTAAAATTCGATACAAGCTCTGAGATGCTACTCAGCAGAACATAATGAGGGCCAAAGAGCACACCAAGTGGCTCTACGAAGCTATTCTTGCCTACGCCTTGGCTTCCCACGATCACGAGGGCCGTATGAACTTCCTGTGGACGCTGAAAAATGCATGCCAGCCATTTACGCACGAACAGGTACGCCTCCTCATTGCCATTACAAATGTTGTCACGCAGGTGATCCCAATACTTTGATGCATCGCCTTGTCGCGCCTCCTTGTGAAAGCCACTCCAAATGTTATAGCAGCGCTTCAATTCATCATCACCTATAGGATCAAAGACAATCCCATCATAAGTACGGCGCAATGGACTTTTCAGGAATATAGCCGCTTTTGAACGTTGCTTTCCATCCGAGCATATTATTAGGTAGGGCTCATATTGGCTTTTGAATGACTCCTTACTCTCAAGCGTAAAATCCTTACCGCCAAAAACCGGGTGCTGCTTTTCAGTAAGAATATAAAATTGATCGGTATGAATGGCCGCATGTTTTTTGTTTAGCTCTGCAACGGCATCTTCCTCTGCCCAAAGAATCTTCCGTCTCGCCTCAAGCTCATCAAAAGACTCCTTCAGCGACAACAACGCAGAGTTTTGTTCATGACCAACGGCGGGGTCTTCAAGTATTGTATGTAGCGATTGTTTCAGTACGTCTGGCTCATAGCCAAGAGCTTTAATGTCGGCTATAAGCTTCTTTTGATCCTCATGCCAAGTATCACGTAAAGCCTGAAAATTGATCTGATCATCTTTAATATTACGTCTTTTTGTGGTATCATGAGTCATGTTAAACTTTCTGAGTTTGGAGCCATCGCCGTATTAACCATAGGCGATGGCTCTATTTTTTTAAGATTCTACTGTGAGGTCATAGGTGTCGCAGCCTTAGCTGAGCCAGTTTTTCCAGCTCATCTAAGCGACCTGCATGCGAAAAATAACCATATGCCGCACGTTCATCTGTCAGGCCATAGGAAACCAATAATGAATCAGCAATGATATAATCAGAGGTCGCTACATACCAGGCAGCTCGCAGCTTTCCATTAACATCTACTGTGAATTCGTGCCTATTATTATCAAAAATGATTGGTTCTATAGATTTTATCAGGAACTTTCTTAAAGCAATTTCAACAGCACAACCCGGTGCATCCTTGTTTTTGATTGCCTTTGCGCAATGCCTCATCAAAGCATTGCGTTCATTGAAAAGCTCTTCCTTAAAGCTGTTTTGAGCGCCTTTGCGTTGTTTAAAATCATCTTTTGTGGTATTATACATGATAAGTTCTCTTAAGTTTTTTGCCATCGGTTGTCGCCGGTGGCATCGTTATTTTTATTCGATTACTGCTCTCGGCATTTCTGAATCATTAACTTTTTTATTTACATCAGCGACCTCCCTGCTTGTTCGTGTTACCTTTATACGCCGATCAATTGTTATAAGCAGAGAAAAATAGGCAGCAAAGCGATCCAAGTCGTTCGCTGTAAACATTTGCTGATTCTTCTGCTGTTCTGACAATCCATCGGATATGAGTTTTTGTTTCTGCATATTTTTTTTCATGATGGATTTAGCGTACAGGGCAGTATGCTGCGGCGTGCTGGGGCAGCATGCGAGGCAGCAAAAAAGATACTGAAAACACCAACACAAACAGTGTTTTCAGTATAAGGATGTGATAATTTTTGATTATGGATTTAGAGCAAAAATAGGAATTTTATTAATAAAAGAAATCGAGGCGGTTATTTTGGAGAAAGACGCTTATAGTGCTCTGGATCAATACAATAAGAACCCTTAATACGAGAACCTTTGCTGGGGCAACTTTGACGACTTGATATGAGAAATTTTTTTATACCGAAGATTTTTTCCATCATTTCATTTACACCTCCAGTAAAGCCAGTAACAACGTTTCTCTGCTGCTTGGTTAGTTTTTCTTTAATAGTTCCCTTCTTGAGACCGGTGAGAGCTTCACACAATTCCATTAATGACATCTCTTTGTTATTTGACATTAGTGCTTTAAGCCCTTTTGCCATTCTGCCTTCAAATTCAAGCGCCTGTTTTGTATCATCACAAGAAATAAATTTCATAGTAGCACGATGGTTGTCACTTTCTCTTTTGTAGACATAAAAAATTTTAGGTAATGTATTTGTTGATGTTTTTTTTGTTGGCCAAGGTCTTTCGATCCTATCAACTACTCGTGTAATATGCACTAGGCAATCATCAACATCCTCTACACCAAATTCCATGCAAATTTGTTTAAACCCTCCTTCGGTCAAAGTGGCCCACCTAAGAGCCTGGTACAGGTTAAAGAAGCGTTGAGCTCTGCGATTATCAAAGCCTTTTGATGCTTGACGCAAAGCTGTATCGTCGCGACACACCCAGAGCGTATGTAAAATCTTACAGCTACCCCACGCGGTAGTTTCTTGTACGCGTCGAACGCGTAAATATTCACATTCCCACTCGTCAAAACTAACGATGCCCAATAATTCACCTGTCAGCCCATTATCATCAATTGTGACAATTGACGCTATAAAATCATAATGGTGGCTGGAAACAGATAAAAGTTCCTGTAATATTTTCCTTGCACAAGCTCTCAATTCATATGGTAGTGCAAAATGGAGATCAAAATTTGACTCCCTGTACCTACGTATAGCCTCATTGATGGCATCATTTTTTATTCCCTGTTTTTCAACATAAGCAATAATGGTAGAGAAAACGGTATCAAACTTAGAAATAATAGCAGTTTCAAGCAGCAGGAGCCTTTTGCATTCCACATCTTCTTCTTCCTTCATCGATTTAACATATGGCTCTAATGATTGATTGCAAAATAGTACATTTGTAAGTTCATGTAATATTTTAAAGCGCGTACCAATTACTTGCGTAGTCCTGAAAACTTCAATGACACGTTCTTTAATAGCTCGTAGTTCATCTAACGCAAGCATTTTTTCTTTTGATGGTGTATAATTTGCCATAGCGACATCCTAACTGTTATATATTGAGATCCAGTGGTATTATACCACCAGTAACGGTTATCAATGTCGCTATTTCTTTTTTCTGAAAATATTTCCGACAAGATTTACGCAGTACGTTTATAAACATAATAAGCAATCGAACAACGCGTATGGTTGAAGAAGCAATAAGGCCTTGTTTGTTGAAAGATACATAAATGCGAAATAAATTTTTAGTTGCAGTGCTTGTGGTAGCAACAGGAACATTTTTCGCATGGCAGTATTTTAACCGAGCTACTATTAAAACACTGCGACCATTCGATACGACAAAGCCCTTTATACTCTTCGATTTTGATGGCACGCTTGTCGACTCGTTTGATACGGTGCTGGAGGTATACAATGAGGTTGCTGGTAATGTTAATGCAGTACAAATATCACCGGCGGAAAAGGCCGGACTCCGTCATTTGCATATGAAAGAAATTTTAGCCAAGTTTAAAGTGCCGTGGCACAAGGTTCCATTTTTGCGCACCCAAGTTATTAAAGGCATGAGTAAATATATTACACACCTGCAGATGGTACCAGGTATATCAGAGGTGCTTGAAGCGTTGAAAGTCCAGGAATATACATTAGGTATTGTGACATCCAACAGTGAGGCCCTAGTACGCAATGTCCTTGCTAGCAATGGCATTAATGTCTTTGATGTTATCTACGAAGATCATAGCATGTTTGGCAAGCATCATGTTATTAAGCGTTTCTTAAATACCTTTAATCTTAGTCCGGCACGTGTCATCTATGTTGGTGACGAAGTCCGTGATATTGAAGCTGCGCATAAAGCTGGTATCAAAGTTTTGGCAGTTACGTGGGGATTCAATGCACAAGAGCTTTTGCTTAAAGCATCACCCGATGGACTGGCCCAGGCGCCGGCAATGTTGCCTCAAGCAATTAAAGCGTTGTTGTAATCGTTGTAAACCATAAAAAAATTTGTACTACACATCTCATCACAACAGTAAGCGCTCGGGGAACACTAAGAAGACGTATCGGCTTTATATAAACGTTGGCGCAAGCCCAAATGATGTGACAACCGTCTTTATATGTTGTAAGCTAAAACCGAATTTGAAATTTCCGTCCTTAAACGTATCCAGCAGGGGCAGCCATACTTCGCTAAAGCTTCGTATGGCGAGCCAGTTCCTTAACGGTTTTTTATTTGATATTAATAGAACAGTGAAGCGAAGTATGCCCTTCGTAGCTAGCTTGTCTAGCGTAGTAGGGCCAACCACAAAGAACTTCGCTCCTACGGAGCTTCCTACTACGCTAAAGCTACGTAGGACACGTCGTATGGCAAGCCAGACTTCGCTTAACAAGGAATATTGATAGAAAAAGTGAGGGGCGAAGTATGCCCTTCGTAGCCTTACTGAGCGTTAGCGAAGGTGGCGAAGTAGGGCGGGCAGCCAGTTCTTCGTAGCTAGCCCATCCAGTCTAATAGAGTCAGTATCATTTTAACAATAACCGCCCCTCATTCTTAAAGCAGAATCTTTATCTTCATGTATTTCGTTTATCTTATCAAGTCTATAAAAAATCCCAACAAAACCTATATCGGTTTCACCAATAATCTTGACCAACGCATGGAAAAGCACAACAATGGTGCATCCATTTACACAACCGATGATAGGCCATGGAAACTTGTTACGTACATCTGTTTTGATAACAAGGATAAGGCTGCTGAATTTGAAAAATATTTAAAAATTGGCTCAGGTCATGCATTTGCAAAACGAAGGTTGTGGTAATGGAATACCCTAAAATTAACAGTATCTGGAAA
>Ga0206858_1061_pt1 | contig 32453 bp, 33 predicted proteins | sample Alteio_BWOrgCont_46_FD_152622 | JGI IMG/M metagenome (GOLD analysis project Ga0206858, IMG submission 152622) | Enriched cells from forest soil in Barre Woods Harvard Forest LTER site, Petersham, Massachusetts, United States -... | ecosystem: Environmental > Terrestrial > Soil > Temperate forest >... | reverse complement strand
CAATTGCTTTTGACATGTATAATTCTTATTAAAAAGTATATAATTAAAATTTAAGCCCACCTTCTCTTGCGGCTTCAGCTACTGCTTTTACACGACCATGATAGATACGACCACCACGATCAAACACTACTGTAGTTACACCCAGTTCAGTTGCTTTTCTTGCGATTGAAGCACCAACCAATTTGCTTTTTTCAGTTTTGTTTACTTTTTGTGCAACGATGTCTTTTTCTTTAGATGATGCAGAAGCAATGGTTGTTCCTGTTTCATCATTAATCAACTGTGCATAAATTTCAGTGTTGCTTCTAAAAACGCTTAATCTTGGTTTTGCTGCAACTCCACTTACTTTTTTGCGAATACGGTAACGTACTTTTTGTGTTGCTGTTGACTTGTTGTTCATTTTCTTAAAATTTGTTCTCCGATACTGCCGGAGGGATAATATGCTAATTAGCTAATGGGCTAATCTGCTAATTTATATTGTTAGTGGCTTCGTGTTTCATTAGCCTATTAGCTAATTAGCACATCAGCACATTACTTATTTACCTGCTGATTTACCTGCTTTTCTTCTTAATACTTCGCCGGCAAATTTCACACCTTTACCTTTGTATGGTTCTGGTTTACGTAAGCTGCGGATTTTAGCACACACCTGACCTAATAATTGTTTGTCGATGCTTTCCAACACTATCATTGGGTTTTGCCCTTTTTCCTGTGAAGTTGCTACTTTTAATTCTTTAGGTATTTCAAAAATAATGTTGTGAGAATAACCTAAAGCCAAATCCAATATATTTCCTTGGTTAGCTGCTTTAAAACCTACCCCAACCAATTCCATTTGTTTTTTGTATCCTTCAGTAACACCTTTAACCATGTTACTTACCAATGAACGGTATAAACCGTGCATTGCTTTGTGGCGGATCTGATCAGTAGGACGCACTAATTCAATTTTACCATCTTTTACTTCTACTGTGATATCTCTATCAATCGCCTGTTTCAATTCACCTTTAGGGCCTTTTACAGTAATGATGTTTTCAGCACTAACTGCTACTGTAACACCATTTGTAACTTCTACCGGTTTTTTTCCAATTCTAGACATAGTCGGTTTTAATTTTTCTTTTTAAACTATCGATTCGTGTTCAGCCACGACTTAGGCTTAATTATCAAATCATTTATATTTAGTTCAACACTGAAGGTGTTGCCTATTCAATACTAGTAAATGTTACATAGAACTTCACCACCCACGTTTTGAGCTTTCGCTTCTTTATCCGTCATTACACCTTTAGATGTAGAGATGATAGCGATACCCAAACCATTCTTCACACGTTTGAATTCTTCCGGTTTAGCGTAGGTACGCAAACCCGGACGGCTCACTCTTTCCAAACTTTGAATAACAGGCAATTTGGTAGATGCATCATATTTCAAAGCGATTTTGATTACACCTTGTTTGCTGTCATCTTCAAATTTGTATTTCAAAATGTATCCTTTGTCATACAAAATCTCAGTGATGCGTTTCTTTAAGTTAGAAGCCGGGATTTCCACGATACGATGGTTAGCCATCTGTGCGTTCCTGATTCTTGTAAGAAAATCTGCTATAGGATCTGTTACCATATTAATTAAAAATTCTAAATTATAATTGTTGTTTCTTCCTTTATTCCTCTTAAGAGGTTAGGGACTTACCAGCTAGCTTTTGTTACACCTGGTATTTTACCTTCCAAAGCCATATCACGAAACATGTTTCTTGATAAACCGAAATGCCTCATGTAACCTCTAGGCCTTCCCGTTAACTGGCAACGGTTTTTCAAGCGTACCGGCGATGCGTTCTTTGGCAATAAATCCAAAGCTTTATAATCACCTGCTGCTTTTAAAGCTGCTCTTTTTTCTGCAAATTTTGCGTTCAATACTTCACGCTTTCTCTGCCTGGCTTCTACTGATTTTTTTGCCATAATGTTTTAAATTCTAAACTATTTAAAATTATTTTTTTTGATTTTTAAAAGGCATCCCCAACTCTTTCAACAATTCCAACGCTTCTTCATTATTGCTGGCAGTTGTTACAAAAGTGATATCCAAACCGGTAATTTTATTTACTTTATCGATATCGATTTCAGGGAAAATGATTTGCTCAGTAACACCTAATGTATAGTTGCCACGGCCATCAAATGCTTTTTCGTTGATACCTTTAAAATCACGTACACGAGGTAATGATACAGAAACCAAACGATCCAAGAACTCATACATTTTAACACCACGTAAAGTAACACGTGCGCCAATCGGCATGTTTTTACGCAATTTAAAGTTGGAGATATCTTTCTTACTGAAAGTAGCTACTGCTTTTTGACCAGTGATATTCGTCAATTCTTCAACTGCGATATCAATTAATTTTTTGTCAGCTACAGCTCCGTTTACACCGCGGTTCAAGCAAATTTTAGTAAGCTTTGGCGCCTGCATTACAGTTTTGTAACCAAATTTTTTCATCAAAGCAGGTATCACTTCTTTAGTGTACTTATCTGCTAATCTCGGAGTGTATGTTGTAGTGCTCATTATTTAATTGCCTCCCCTGATTTTTTAGATACACGAATTAATTTACCGTCTTTCCTTTCACGCTTTACTTTAGTGCCGACACCCGCTTTAGCATCCCAAAGCATTACATTGCTGATTGCAATTGGAGCTTCTACTTTTACGATACCACCTTTAGTGTTTTGCGCTGTAGGTTTTGTGTGTTTTGTTACAATGTTCACGCCTTCTACCAACACACGGCCTTCCTGAAGTAATACTTCTAATACCGTGCGTGGTTTTTTAGCATCCTTATCTTCACCGGTGATAACGATAACCTTATCCCCTTTCTTAATGTTAAACTTTGGTTTAAATCTTGTACTCATTTTATATAAGTGCCTTTCGGCTTTTTTTCTTTTGTAACGAATTGTGAAATGTGAAAATTAAATGCATTTCACCCTTCACTATTAACCATTGAACTCTTAAAGAACTTCCGGAGCTAATGAAATGATTTTCATGTAGCCTTTATCCCTTAATTCACGAGCCACTGGGCCAAAAATACGTGTACCTCTTGGTTCGTCCGAAGCGTTTAATAATACAACTGCATTATCATCAAAACGGATATAAGAACCATCTTTACGACGTAATTTGTTTTTTGTACGAACAATAACTGCTTTGCTTACTGTTCCTTTTTTAACACCGCCTGCAGGCATTGCGTCTTTTACAGTAACAACAATCTTATCGCCAATTTTAGCATAATCCTGTCCGGAGTTACCCAATACACGGATACACAACACTTCTTTGGCACCGCTATTATCTGCAACGTTCAATCTGCTTTCTTGCTGAATCATCTTATTTCGATTTACGATTTATGATGTAGGATTTATGATTTCCTCCGTCAAAACCAGTTTTATATTTCTTTAAAAATTTATGCTGCGGAAATCATAGATCCAAAATCCGCAATCAAAAATCCTATTTTACTTTTTCAACTACTTCAACTAATCTCCAACGTTTTGTTTTGCTCAACGGACGAGTTTCTGCAATCTTAACGGTATCGCCAATGCTGCATTCGTTCTTTTCGTCGTGTGCATGGAACTTAGTTGTCTTTTTCAAGAACTTACCGTAAAGCGGATGTTTAATTTTACGTTCTACATTTACGGTAATCGTTTTATCCATTTTATTGCTGGATACTACGCCTACTCTTGTTTTTCTTAAATTTCTTTCCATTTCCTTATTGGTTATTTATGGCTTATGATAAACCTAATTCTTTAGATCTTAATGCTGTTTTAACTCGTGCAATATCCCTGCGCAACGTTTTGATGCTTTGTGGGTTCTCCAATGGAGAAATGCTGTGAGCAAAAGTTACTTTTTGTAAACGCAATTCATCTTCTTTAATCCTTGCCTGTAACTCTTCTGCGTTTAAGCTTTTAATGCTTGCTAAAAAATCTGCTTTTTTTGACATCTCTTTATAATTTATGATTTCTGATGTCGGATTTTTGATTTCCTTCATCGCTAATCAGTTATTCTTTTTATTCTGCGTAATCTCTTCTTACTACAAATTTTGTAGCAATTGGTAATTTTTGTGCAGCTAGTTCAAATGCTTCTTTAGCTACTTGTAATGGAACACCATCCGCTTCAAACAAGATACGTCCTGGTTCTACTACTGCTGCCCAATATTCAGGGTTACCTTTACCTTTACCCATACGCACCTCTGCAGGCTTTTTGGTAATTGGCTTGTCAGGAAAAATACGAATCCAAACATTCCCTTCTCTTTTCATGTGACGAGTCATTGCCTGACGAGCACTTTCAATCTGCCTGTTGGTTAACCAAATTGGTTCGATTGCTTTTAAGCCGAATGTACCAAAGGAAATAGTAGCGCCTCTTTTAGCGGTTTCCCTGATACGGCCTTTTTGTGCCTTCCTATGCTTTGATCTTTTTGGTTGTAACATCTTAGTTCATTTGTGATTTCTGATGTTGGATTTATGATTTCCTTCATCAAAACCAGTTTTATATTTCTTTAAAATTTATGCTGCGGAAAATTATACATCTTTCAATCCGCCATCATACATCCGGTTTTATCTTCTTCCACCACCGCCGCCACGGTTATTTCCGCCGCCGCTGTTGCCGCCTCTTCTGTCGCCACCGCCGCGTCTGTCATCTCTTCCACCACCTCTTCTGTCATCACCACGGTTTTCAAAATTTCTTTCTCCACCTTCTTTACCGGTACCACCTGCAAGGATGTTCGGGTTCAAATCTCTTTTTGCAAGAACTTCACCTTTACAAATCCAAACTTTGATACCTATTTTACCATACACTGTTAAAGCAAATACACTTGCGTAATCAATATCCATACGCAAAGTATGCAATGGTGTACGGCCTTGTTTGATTTCTTCGCTACGGGCAATTTCAGCACCACCTAAACGACCACCAACTTTTACTTTAATCCCTTCGGCACCCATACGTAATGCAGAAGCGATAGACATTTTGATAGCACGTTTATAATTGATACGATTTTCAAGTTGACGAGCGATAGTATCAGCTACTATGTTTGCATCCAACTCAGGTCTGCGTATTTCAAGAATGTTTATTTGAACATCAGCGTTGCCGGTCAATTTTTTCAACTCTTCTTTGATCCTGTCCACTTCACCACCACCTTTACCGATGATGATACCTGGCTTAGATGTATGAATCGTAACAATCAGTTTGTTTAATGTACGCTCGATAACAATTTTAGAGATGCCTCCTTTGTTGATACGTGCATTCAGATAGTTTCTGATTTTGTTGTCTTCAACCAGTTTCTTTCCGAAATCTTTTTTGTGTGCAAACCAGTTACTGTCCCAACCACGGATGATTCCTAACCTGGCACCAATCGGATTTGTTTTTTGACCCATATTATTAATTTGCTTGTGATGATTGGCTGATGTGCTTCACCATCACAGATTTATTTTTAAATTTTAAACTCTAACTTTTTGAACTTAGCTTTTGCTATCAACAATGATTGTTACATGGTTGCTGCGTTTGCGGATTTTATATCCACGACCTTGCGGTGCCGGACGCATACGTTTGATAACTCTTCCACCATCAACCATAATTGTTTTTACTACTAATTTTGCATCTTCAACTTTAGCACCTTCGTTCTTTTGCTCCCAGTTATTGATAGCACTTTTTAATAATTTAAACATCGGAACCGATGGGTGTTTTGGACTGAATTGTAAAACGCCCAAAGCTTTATCCACTTCCATTCCACGAATCAAATCAGCCAATAAACGCATTTTGCGTGGCGATGTGGGATAATTGTTCAATTTAGCTACTGCTTCCATTTCTTTATATAGTTTTAAGTTTTGAGTTTTAAGTTTTAAGTTGAAGTTTGATACTTACTACTTATTACTTATTACTTACGACTTATTAAGATATCTTTTTACTTGAGTGACCTCTGAAATTCCTTGTTGGTGCAAATTCACCTAATTTATGACCTACCATAAACTCCGTTACATAAACCGGAATGAATTTGTTGCCATTGTGTACTGCTAATGTATGACCTACAAAATCAGGAGTGATGGTAGAACGGCGAGACCATGTTTTGATAACACCTTTTTTACCTTTACCGTCATTTATGGCTAACACTTTATCTTCCAGGTTAGCATCTACATAAGGACCTTTTTTTATCGAACGAGCCATTTTGTATTTTTGATTTGTGATTTACGATTTATGATTTTTTGAATCCTAAATTTTCAATCTTGTTTATTTGTCTCGCTTAAAGCGAAACCATTTTAACTTGTTACTATCTTTTAAACAATTAGCAGATTAGCACTTTGGCTGATTGACTAATTATTTACTTAATTTTTTTCCGTTTCTACGTTGGATGATCATTTTGTCTGATCCTTTTCCTCTTGTACGTGTAATTTCGCCTTTAGCATATTTACCTGTACGGCTACGTGGATGACCTCCTGAAGCTTTACCTTCACCACCACCCATCGGGTGATCTACCGGGTTCATCGCAACACCTCTTGTGCGTGGGCGAATACCTTTATGACGATTACGTCCTGCTTTACCTAAGCTTTCCAAATTGTGGTCGCTATTACTAACAACACCAACGGTAGCGTAACATTTTATCAATATTTTTCTTAACTCGCCACTTGGCATTTTAAGAATAGCATATTTTTCTTCTTTATTTGATAACTGTGCAGATGCACCGGCGCTGCGAACTAATTTACCACCTTGTCCTGGTTGCAATTCGATGTTGTGAACCACAGTACCCAAAGGCATGTTTTTCAACATCAATGCATTACCTAATTCAGGAGCGATGTTATCCCCGTTTAATACAGTAGCACCAACCTGTAAACCGTTTGGAGCAATGATGTAACGTTTTTCACCATCAGCATAGCTTAACAAAGCGATGAATGCTGTACGGTTTGGATCGTACTCAATTGATTTAACTGTTGCAGGAATATCTTTTTTATCTCTTTTGAAATCGATGATACGATACATGGTTTTGTTACCACCACCAATATAGCGCATTGACCTTCTACCCTGAACGTTACGTCCGCCGGTTGATTTTATTTTTTCTACCAATGTTTTTTCAGGAACATTTGTAGTGATTTCTGCGTAAGCATTACCGATTCTCCAACGAGTTCCTGCTGTTACCGGTTTAAATTTCTTTAGTGCCATTGTTATGTTGTTTTGTCAAACTTTGCGGTGTTGACCACCATTCTTTAAAAAATATTTTTATACTATACTGTACCGTAGATATCAATTGTTTCGCCTTCAGCAACTGTTACAAACGCTTTCTTTTTAGCGGCTTTACGACCAACTACCATTCCGGCTTTTGTTTGACGTGCTTTTGCTTTAGAAGGAATAACAGTAGTGTTTACATTTTGAACCTGTACACCGTAAAATGCTTCTACAGCTTTTTTAATTTCCAGTTTGTTCGCTTTTCTGTTTACAACAAAAGCGTAACGGTTTAATTTTTCTGTTTGCTTATTTACCTTTTCAGATAAAATTGGCTTTATTAAAACTTCAGACTGTTTCATAATTTATAATTTGCAAACCAGCAATTGCTGATCGATTTATGCTGCTGTTTCTTCGTCGCTAAAAATTTTCGCTGCGCTTTCTGTAAATACTACTACGTTCGCATCTATAATATCATACGTGTTTACATCGCTCAATAAAGAACCGTTAACACCTTCGATATTACGTAAGCTCAGGTACACGTTATCGTTATACTCAGGTATAACAAACAATGTTTTTTTACCTCCAACTTTCAGGCTATCTAATATACCTGCAAATTGTTTTGTTTTTGGAGCGTCGAATGTTACATCTTCTACTACTACAATAGCATTTTCTTTTGCTTTATGGCTTAATGCGCCAATCTTAGCAAGGTCTTTTACTTTGCGGTTTAATTTAATGTCGTACTTATGCGGTTTTGGACCGAAGATAGTACCACCACCTTTGTATATCGGGCTACGAAGATTCCCTTTACGGGCACCACCAGTACCTTTTTGCTTGTGAAGCTTTTTAGAAGAACCATGAACTTCAGCTCTTGTCTTTACTTTATGCGTACCCTGACGTTGTGCGCCACGGTATTGCTTTACAGCAAGATAAATAGCATGATTGTTTGGCTCTGCTCCAAAAATTTCTTCCGGTAACTCAATGGTTCTTCCGGTTTTTTCGCCTTTTATATTTAAAACGTCTACTTGCATGTTATTTCTGTATTAAAACGATGGAACCATTGTGGCCCGGAACAGAACCACTGATTAATATGTAATTTTTTTCAGAGAAAATTTTAACCACTTTAAGGCCTTTCAATTTCACTCTGTCCTGACCCATACGGCCGGCCATACGCATACCTTTAAAAACCCTTGATGCATCGGAAGAGTTACCGATAGAACCAGGAGCTCTTTGACGATCGTGCTGACCATGCGTAGCTTCACCCACACCGCTAAAGCCATGGCGTTTTACAACACCTTGAAAGCCCTTGCCTTTTGTGGTACCAACTACTTCAACTTTATCGCCTTCGGCAAATATGTCAACAGTAATTGTTTCGCCAACACCTTGTGTCAGTTCGCTATCGCGTATTTCTTTTACTACTTTTTTGGGAGCTGTTTGTGCTTTGGCAAAATGGCTGATAGCCGCTTTGTTGGAGTGTTTTTCTTTTTTGTCGCCAAAAGCAATTTGAAGGGCATTGTACCCGTCAGTTTCCACAGTTTTCTTCTGTGTTACGATGCATGGTCCTGCTTCGATGATGGTAACAGCAGTTTGCTTACCGCTGGCATCAAAGACACTGGTCATGCCAATTTTTTTTCCAATAATACTTTTCATTGTATCTATTTTATACCCAGCGCTCCAATAAATTGGAGATGGGTGTTCAGTTTTTTCTTTTAAGAACTTACCTTTTGCCTTTCCCGTTTATCGGGAAGGTTCATCAGGCCTTTATTTCAACATCTACACCACTTGGCAAATCCAGTTTGCTTAACGCATCTACTGTACGGCTGCTGCTGGTGTAAATATCTAACAAACGCTTGTGTGTACACAATTGGAACTGCTCCCTTGCTTTTTTATTAACGTGAGGAGAACGCAATACCGTAAAAATCTTTTTGTGTGTAGGTAAAGGAATAGGACCTGTTACCACTGCGCCGGTGCTGCGTACAGTTTTTACGATTTTTTCTGCTGATTTATCTACCAGGTTGTGGTCGTAAGACTGTAGTTTTATTCTGATTCGTTGTGACATATATAAAGAACTTTTGAATTCCCTTTTTTTAAAATGGAGTGCGAAGGTACGGAGTTGATTTTAAATAGCAAAGGGAAAAGCAAAGTTTTTATGCAATTTTTGAGAAAAAATTTTAGGGAAGGTATTATTTTACAAAAATAACCTGTTCTGAATGTAAAATTGGCTGGCTTTTGAAGCGTAAAATAATATTTGCAACGGTCACTACATCTTTCTGACAATAGGCTGCAATTCTTGGCAAATCCTTTTCTTTCCAATAAACATCACCTACCATGCTTCCATCAATATCATCTTTGGGAGAAGCAATCCCCAGCGCCGCCGCCAACAATTTTAGGGAAGTGAAGTTTTTATAATCCCCAAAACGCCAGTATTGAAAGGTGTCAACCAAATTGGTTTCCCAGGGTTTCATGTTTTGAAAATCCAGATAAACAGGAATTGGCAGCCCATTTATTAATAGCCGTCTGCATAAAAAAGGGATATCAAACTCTTTGATATTATGCCCGGTAAAACTCCATTTATTATTGCTTGCCTCTAACTGGTTTACGGTTTGCACAAAAGATTGGAGTAACTCTTTTTCATTATCCCCATAAATAGATTTTACACGCAGATTATAGCTTGCTGCTTCTTTTTTAAAATACCCAATGCTAATACAAACCACTTTCGCAAATTCTGCCATTACTCCTGCACGCTGTGGATAATATTCATCTATAGTAACTCCTTCCGGCAAAGTCCGGTTTACTTTTTCTTCCCAAAGATGTTGCCATTCTTGCGTCAAAAAATTGAAATTGCCCGATTCCGACACTGTTTCAATATCTATAAAGAGGAACTGGTCTAAACGCATTGTTGTTATCATGTGATGGATTATTTTATTAAAAATAGAGAAAGGCACATGATTAAACAACCCCCAAATTTTTACCGGTTTTAAAAATCATTTCTATTTCAATCCTTAAGTTGACTTGTTGAATTAGATTTATTTATTGAATTATGCATCTAAATTTGCAACTGCATCTTAATATTATTTGTAGCAGTTTCTCATTCAATAATATTCTAAACAAGCATAATGAAAGAGTTGGAACAAACCTGGCGATGGTTCGGGTCAAGTGATCCGGTATCATTACAGGATGTAAAACAAACCGGCGCAACAGGCATCGTTACTGCATTGCACCATATACCACATGGCGAAGTATGGACAACAGATGAAATACTAAAACGTAAAAATGAAATAGCACAACAAGGATTAAACTGGAGCGTAGTAGAAAGCATTACCGTACATGAAAACATCAAAACAAGATCCGGCAATTATAAAGCGTATATTGAAAAATACAAAACCTCCATTCGCAATGTAGCACAATGCGGCATTAAAATTATTACTTACAATTTTATGCCTGTAAACGATTGGACAAGAACATCCCTTACACATAAAATGCACGATGGCTCGCTTGCGCTTTATTTTAACTGGATTGATTTAGCGGTGTTTGATATTTATATTCTAAAAAGAAAAGCAGCAGCAACATCCTATAACAAATCAATATTAACCCAGGCTGAAACACGTTTTCAATCATATACAGCGGAGCAATTGGAAGCATTGGCAAACACTGTAATGTTTGGCATTCCTGGTGAAGAAAAAATCACAACCGCTTCCATGTTAAAAAAGCTGGAAGCTTATGACACTATCGATGCTGCTGCATTACAGGATAATCTTTGTTATTTTTTAAGTGAGATAAGTCCGGTAGCTGAAGAATTTGGCATTAAGCTGGCCATCCATCCGGATGACCCTCCATTTCCTATATTAGGATTGCCGCGGATTGTAAGCACATTAAGCGATGTTCAATATCTCCTGAATAAAATAGACAATCCTGCTAACGGAGTATGTTTTTGTACCGGCTCATTTGGGGCTAATCCCAGCAATGATTTACCAACAATGGCAAAAGCAATTGGCAATCGTATTCATTTTGCCCATCTGCGCAATGTAAAAAAAGATACAGAAGGCAATTTCTTTGAAGCCGACCATTTAGATGGAGATAATGATATGTATGCGGTAATGAAAGAATTACTATTAATACAACAAAGCAAAGAGGAATCAATACCTTTTCGCCCTGACCATGGTCATCAGATGTTGGATGATATGGGCAAGGTTACCAATCCCGGCTACTCTGCCATTGGACGTTTAAGAGGCTTGGCGGAATTACGAGGATTACAGATGGGAATACTCCGATCAGATTATTTATTTAAAAAGTAACCCCTGCAAAAATTTGAAAAGACTGGTTATGCCATGCTTCTGACTTTACAGCACTGTTATTAATATCATTGAATCCGTATTTATAACGGGCTCCAAAATTTATTAATGGCAATTGAATCCATAAGCCACCAATAGCACTCCAGTCTGCATTTTTAAAGTTCAGGCTATCCGAGTTGCTGCTCTTTAAATTGTCAACAGTTTTACTTAATAAACCTCCGTATGATGGCCCGATTTGTAATTTTACATGCTTGCTTACGCCAACATTAATATTCAGCAATATTGGAATTTCCAGGTAATTAAATGTTGCATTTTTTTGCGAGCCTCCTTGAAATAAATCTGCATACACATCTGTTTGATCGTTGGAGAAAGTAGAGGATGATTGTACAAAATTCACTTCAGGTTGTAAGCCAAAACGCTGGCTGAAATTGAATTGTACAAAACCTCCAAACTGATAATTGAAATTATATCCGTTGCTATAAGATTCGCCGGAAATTTTATTGATATTAGCACCTGCCTTAACCCCAAAACGGAAAAAATTTTCTCTATCAATAGGAATTTTGCTTTGAGCGAATATTGAGAAGCTGTACATGGATAACGCAATAGTTAATATGTTTTTCATGATAATAAGATTGTTGTAGAGATGAGGCTGCTAAAATCATACCATTACATAAGTCAAATAAAAATTTGCCACTCTACTTTTTTTAGTAATTTGTATCTGCTAAGATAAATGGTTGCTATAAACTAAATTTACAAATGATGAAAACTGCCCTCTTAACACTGCTTGTAATATTACACTTAAGCTTATTTTCTCAATCTACTTACCAACATTGGCAATGGGCAAAATCATTTGGGGGGACAGGTAAGGATACCACTACTGATATTAAAATAAAGAATGGATACCTTTACGTAACAGGCAACTTTACATCCTCAACAATCAATTGGGATGGTACAATACTCACAAATAATGGTGGTTCGGACATTTTTGTTGCAAAGATGGATACGCTCGGCAATACTATATGGGTTAAAAATTTTGGAGGGACAGGGGATGATAGTGTAACTCAATTAGAAATCAATGACAATAGCACTATTGCGTTATTGTGCAAATCAAATAGCACTATCATAAATATAGGCTCAAATACACTCAATAATCCTTATAACTTTTATGCAGAATTAGATAAAGATGGGAATATACTAAAAGCTAATAGTCTGCCTTCTCAAACATACAGCAATGATATTGCTATTGATGCTGCAGGATCTATATATTTGGCATGTAGCTATACTCCGCCATTTACATTTGCAGGAACTATTATTGACACAACTCTTCCTCCTAAACCCTCTGAATGGCCAACTAGTTATACTATTTCAAATTTGGGATATGCGGTAATGAAATACAAGGCAGATGGATCAGCATACTGGATTAAAACATTCCGGGGATTATCAGGTAATGGCTTATCCATTGAATATAACAACGCTGACACATCCATTCTTGCTTTATTCTCGCATACAGGCAATGTCGTATTTAATCAAACACCATTTTTTGATAATGCATCATCTGAACTAGGAAACCCTACAGCTATTTTTGCAGCAAAAATTGCGATAGACTCAACCATTAAGTTTGCCGGCAGTTTTTTAAGCAATGGATACCATAGTATTACTCTAGAAGGTTTTAAAATAGGTGATCAGGGACACAGTTCTATTTTAACGCTTGGATCATCATTGTCATTTACATACACTAATCTTAGTATTTACGACACTAAAGACAATTTAATTAATAGCACCGCTTGGAATCTGAATTATCCAACAGGACCGAGCATTTATACATATGATTTAAATACAAGCGAAAATGGAGACTTAACAATGTTAAATGCCATTAATAATACTACTGACACCAATAGTATTATTGTTTTAGATACCGGATTAACCCAATTGCGTAATATAGTAATACCAGAATCAAATAGACTAAGCACCCTTCTTCGATGCATGAATAATAATAGTGGAATTTATCTTGGAGATAGTTTTACAGGTGATTCATTGGTTTTAAACACCGGTGTTCCATCTGCCAACACCATCACTTTGAAAAATAATGGTATTGGTAATATTTTTGTAGGCAAATTTTCTCTTGGCTTTAAGCCATTATCACTTAAGCCATTTAAGGATACTATAAAAATTTGTAATGGAATACAAACAACTAATCTTGATAGCTCGATTTTATTAGCAACTTTTGGAGCCGGGAATTTAAAATATCATTGGGAGCCTGCCATTAGCTTCAGCAACCCTGACAGTTTGAATAGTCAATTGTTGATGCAAACAGATACGCTATACAGTACATTAACAATTACAGATGCTCAAGACAATTCTATAACAACACCAGTTGTTTTTTATAAAGGAGTAAATTTTAGTTTAAGCCTGAAAATTTCAGACACTGCCATTTGCCAGTTAAAAAATGTTAGCATTTCTTTAAATGGCGACAACTTCACGCCGTGCGAAGCGCTATTAGCTGGTTACCCCTCTGATAAGTATATTTTCACATCGCTAACAGATCAAGGATCATTATTTTTACTTGACAGTGGAATCAATAAAATACAATTATTGCCTTTACCAAATTCCAATACCTGTACGCTTACAGATACTTTTAGCATTAATGTTTTAACATATCCAGCCCGAAGCAAGGATGATACCATAAAAGTATGCCGTGGAAGCAATTATACTTTCCCCGACGGAACAATTAGTTCAAACATCCAACAAAATACATTCCATGATAGTCAGTTTTATACTATTCATGGATGTGATAGTTCTTTTTTCACTTATTTGTTAGTAGCCGATTCATTCTCATCGTTAACAAACATTACTCTGTATAGTGGAAGCAACTATACTTTCCCTGATAACACTTCAATAAATAACATTCAAGCTAACATGAGCCAAGTAAGTTATTTAAAATCGACCGGAGGATGTGATAGCATCGTCACTACAAATATATCCGTTATGCGAAGTCACAATAGCACAGAAATTTATTCTGTTTGTAGCGGCAGCAGTTATACTTTCCCTGATGGAACATCATTCACTAATATAAAAAATGATACCAGTCATACCAGCTATTTAATATCAATAAATGGCATTGACACTGTTATTACGAATATTACAGCAATCCCGGTTTATAGCAAAACAGAAAATGCAGCAGTATGTGGAGGGTGTGTTTATACTTTGCCTGACGGAACAATTTATACTAATCAAGCGGACACTACTATAATAAGCATTTTAAAATCTGTAACAGGATGCGACAGCAGCATAATTACACATATTTCAACGTGTCACATATTTAACACTACTCTAGTGTTTACCGTTTGTAAGGGCAGCAGTTTTACATTTCCGGATGGAACTACCACTTTTAATGTTCAGCCTCCATTTGTCACACATTTAAGCAATCTTCATGGACCAGGCATTGAATGCGACAGTTTTATAACCACTACCTTAAATGTTGTAGATATGGATACAAGTGTTTCAAAAACAAATGCAGTTTTACAATCTAATTTAAGTAACGCTAATTATCAATGGCTTAATTGTGCCGACAACTCACTATTACCTTTTGATACAGCACAATCATTTACGGCAACAATTGCAGGAAGTTACGCTGTACAATTATCTCTAAATGGTTGCGTTGATACATCCGCCTGTTATGTTATTTCTGCGAATGATTTAGTACAACATAGACCATCAGATATAAACTTATATCCTGTCCCTGCAAAAGGTTCATTAACTATAGCAGTACAATCAAAAGTGTCAGCTAATTTAAGCATTTCGCTTTATGACAGTTATGGCAGAGAGGTATTAACAAATACCGTAAAACTCCTTCCGGGAAATAATACAACTACCTTATCAACTTCATCCCTGGCTGCAGGTATATATACATTGAAATTGTATAATGATGGCACGCAAGAAACAACGAGCAAATCTGTTGTTGTAGATTAAGAAGAAAATAAATAAGCCTCCCTAAAAAAACAAACCCCACTCTTTCAAGTGGGGTTCATTCATTTATCTAAAAAACAAAAGATTACTCTTCTATTTTAGCTTTGCCTTTTTGCTTAGCAATTACTGTTTCAGCAACGTTGTTTGGTGCTGGTGCGTAATGGCTGAACTCCATGGTAGAAGTAGCACGGCCGCTCGATAATGAACGCAATTGCGTTACATAACCAAACATTTCGCTTAATGGCACTTTGGCTTTAATAACCTGTACGCCATGTTTGCTATCCATACCTTCCAACATACCACGACGACGGTTTAAATCGCCTGTTACATCACCCATGTATTGGTCAGGAGTTAATACTTCTACTTTCATGATTGGTTCCAATAAAACCGGTTTTGCTTTACGGCCGGCTTCACGGTATCCTTGTTTAGCACAAAGCTCAAAAGACATTGCATCCGAATCCACCTGGTGGAACGATCCGTCTTTTACCGTTACTTTCATGCTTTCCATTGGATAGCTTGCCAATACACCGGTAGTCATTGCAGTATCAAAACCTTTTTGAATAGCAGGAACAAACTCTTTTGGAATGCTACCACCAAACAAAGCGTTTACAAACTGGAAGTTCCCTTTGTCTTCTTTCAAAAACTCTTCATCCGCAGGCCCGATTTCGAAAATGATATCGGCGAATTTACCACGGCCACCGGTTTGTTTCTTCAAGGTTTCGCGGTGTTCTACCATTGTTTGGAAAGCTTCTTTATAAGCAACCTGAGGAGCACCCTGGTTGATTTCAACTTTGAACTCACGTTTCATACGGTCAACGATGATTTCCAAATGCAACTCACCCATACCACTTAAAATGGTTTGGCCTGTTTCTTCGTCTGTGCGTACACGTAAGGTTGGATCTTCTTCTACTAATTTCGCAATCGCCATACCCATTTTATCAACGTCAGCCTGTGTTTTAGGCTCAACAGCGATAGAGATTACCGGCTCAGGAAAAGTCATAGCTTCCAATACAATCGGATTGTCTTCATTACAAAGCGTATCTCCTGTTTTAATATCTTTAAAACCTACAGCAGCTCCAATATCGCCTGCTTCGATAAAATCAACCGGATTTTGTTTGTTGGCATGCATCTGCATGATACGGCTGATACGTTCTTTTTTACCGGTACGGGTATTCAAAACATAACTACCAGAATCCAAACGGCCACTATAAGCCCGGAAGAACGCTAAACGACCCACAAAAGGATCGGTCATGATTTTAAATGCCAATGCACTGAAAGGTTCTTTTGGATCTGCATGACGCAATAATTCTTCGCCGGTATCAGGGTTGGTACCTTTTACAGCTTCAATATCCTGAGGGCCCGGTAAGTAACGTACAATTGCATCCAGCGCTGTTTGTACACCTTTGTTTTTGAAAGATGAACCACACATCATCGGGATGATAGAAATATCAATCGTTGCTTTACGGATTGCTTCATGAATTTCAGCTTCAGTGATCGTATTAGGATCATCAAAGAATTTTTCCAATAATTTATCATCGTAATCTGCAACAGCTTCAATCAAATGTTGTCTCCACTCGTTTACTTCTTCAATCATATCTTCAGGGATAGGCACTTCGTTAAAAGTCATACCTTGTCCTGCTTCATCCCAAATCATACCTTTCATGGTAATCAAATCTACCACGCCTTTAAAGTTATCTTCAGCACCAATTGGTAATTGCAAAGGCACCGCTTTAGCACCCAACATTTCTTTAATTTGTTTTACAACATTTAAGAAATCAGCACCGCTTCTGTCCATTTTGTTTACAAAACCAATACGTGGTACTTTGTAACGGTTTGCCTGGCGCCAAACGGTTTCAGACTGTGGTTCTACACCCGATACAGCACAAAACAATGCCAATAAACCATCCAATACACGTAGTGAACGTTCTACTTCTACAGTAAAATCCACGTGGCCCGGAGTATCAATAATGTTGAATTTATATTGTTTGGTATCCGGTGTTTTTTTACCGTTTGCCATTGGAAAATTCCAAAAGCAGGTAGTAGCAGCCGAAGTAATGGTGATACCTCTTTCTTGCTCTTGCGCCATCCAGTCCATGGTAGCAGCACCATCATGTACCTCTCCAATTTTATGGTTTACACCGGTATAGTATAATATACGCTCGGTGGTAGTGGTTTTGCCGGCATCAATATGCGCCGCAATACCGAAATTTCGTTGATAACGTAAATCTGCCATCTTGTTTTATTTAAAAATTAAAATTTGTGTGTTATTAATAGTTTGGGACAAACATTTGTTCCTTACTCATCATCGTTGTGTCACTCCCTTGTACTGTTGAATCTATACGCACCTTCAGCCTCCTGAAGGATGGTCACCCCGTAGATAAAATCCTGCTCAAGGATCATGGGGTGGGCTTGATATGATAATTATGCTCTCATGATATGTCAAATAAAGCACGGCTAAAACCCGACTGCGCTGTACTTTTTGACGGCGCAAATGTACACCCTTTATTTGGATTTACAAAGGGGGAATGCTTAGGCTCCTTTTCCAAAATCAGGTGCTTTTTTGAACCGGTTTAATCAATTGCTGCAAAAGCCAGATTAATATTGGCAATGTAAGCGTAATAATGAAAATATGATACCGGAACGTAGTAGGCGCCAATAGTACAACAAAAAAGAAATTGCCCAGGTAGAACACACTATAGCACAAAAGCGTTTTATTAAACAAAATGGGCATCTGTTTATATCGTTTTGTAAAAAAATAAGTGATGGCAGTAATAATAAACAGCACGTTCAATACTGCAAACAAGTAATACCAGGGATGAATAAAAATGCTATACACCCATGGATGGTTTTGCCCCGATTTATTGGTTTTGTATTGATAGTAATTTGTTACCACTGCTGGGAGGGTATCTAATTTTGTATCGTATTCTCCATAGGCCTCAAATGGCGGCAAAAAATAAAATCCTGCGTTCCGTTTTACAAAACGATTTAAATATGCCCCGGGTTTTTGCAAAATTATTTCCTGCCCAAATTTTTGATATACAGGTCCAAGCGCAGTCCATGCGTTAAAATAATTAGTGTAATGGTTTTGAGCTGCATACTGGTTGATATACTGCTTTAACGGACTGGTTTTGTCCCACATATAAAAACCGGATACGCCTGCAGTATCATACGGAGCTTTACAGGTATCCCAATATTTTTGCGTAAAAACAAGCACATTCCTAACGTCGTCATCGTCAATGGATGTCATGTCTACATTCCTGTTCTCTCTTAAAACAAACAAGGCATTATTCCCCATTTGCCAACCGCCAAATGCCGAGAATGTACGGATACCGGTTTGATCTTCCGTATCATTCATAACATTGTACACCAACATTCCGATTATCAGAAAATTCAACCCGATACTTAATGTTTTCTTCCATGCAGGCTGCTTAGATAACAGCAAGGTTAAGGTTGTAAAAAAAGGAAAGATAATAGCGTTGTATCTTAACTTAAATAACAGAAACAACAACACCAGTTGAAATAACGTATAGTACCAACGAGGATTGTATAATATCCAGATTAGCAAAGCAAACCATATAACCGTGAAACTACTAAACAAAGAATCGGCCAAAACAAAATTGCTGCAAAACAAATACAAAGGGTTGCAGATTGTTACTATAAAAAGAAGTAGTTGATTAAGCTTGCGAAACGAGAAAAAGTAAATAAATGTAAAAAACAAAAACAGGTTGGCAATAACACTCGTAAAATACTGACCCAGTATTAATGCAAAATCCGAATCGGAATAATTTTTAAAAAAACTAATAATCTGGCCATATTGAACCGGTCTGAAACTCACAGTTTTGCTGTCCCTCGCTACCTGTATATATGTAAACGAATCGGGGAAATACAATGGAATGGGGTACATAACCCTAAGGATAATAAAATAGAGCAATCCAATAGCAAAACCTCCCAGCAAAAATTTCCTGTTGTTGCCGGTAATAATAAACTTGAAAAAAGATCTTTTTACAACTGCTTTTTCTTTCCCTTTTTTTGAAGGAGTTTCGGGAGTAGCAGCAGTAGCCTGATTTTGTTTATTTTTCTTTTGCTTCATGGTATTCCTGTTCAGTATTAATATTCCATATATTGTTTTTATCGGTTACATTACCGCAGATATTATCTACCGCCGTCATAGCCGTCAACATACTATGGTCTGAATTATTGTATTTATGCATACCATTCCTTCCCACCAAAAACAGGTTTTCAAATCCGTTTAAATAATCCTTAACAGTATCAAACTGATCATATGTTCCAAAATAAGCCGGATAAGCTTTTTCTACCCGTTCGATTGTACTATCCAATACATCTGCTGTTTCTATTAACCCGATTTTTTGCAATTCCTGTACAGCCAGAGCTTTTAATGCAGTATCATCCATAGTCCAAAGTTCATCGCCCTCCTGGCAGAAATATTCCATGCCTACAAAAATCTCGTCTTTATTTTTTACCATATACGGGCTCCAGTTATTAAATATCTGCAACCGTCCTACTTTTACATCCCTTTCCTGAATATAAATCCAATTGTCTTTTAATTCAGTGGTATTGCCTTTGCCGGCAGCATTTTTATTTAGAGTAAATTTTTTCAATAATACACCCACCGTAATAAAATCGCGGTACATTAATCCGTTTGCAATCTTCGATATATTTTCAGGTACAGTAATATTTAATTTATTTACTAACTCTTTTACAGGCATCGATGAAAAAAAGTATTCCCCTTCCAGTATTTCTTTAGTGCCTGTTATTGCATCTGTTATTTCTATCGATACAACTTTATTGTTTGTCACATTAATACCACTAACATCTTTATGCATCATAACCTTGCCGTTTGCAGCTTCTACCTTCTGCGCTACTTCTTCCCATAATTGTCCTGGCCCATACTTTGGATACAGAAAGTTTTCAATCAAACTTGTTTCTGCATTTTTTTGATGAATATCTTTTCCGGTTTTACCAAATGCCTGTTTAAATGCATGTGTAATGGTTTTGCTGATGCTCACACCTTTTACACGTTGAGCCCCCCATTCGGATGAAATTTCTTTGCATTCAATCCCCCAAACTTTTTCTGTGTAATCTTTAAAAAAAGTGCGGTATAATTTATTGCCGAATTTATTAATGAAAAACTCTTCCAGGTTTTTTTCAGGCTTTATTGGCTTTGCCCTGGTTTTTAAATACGACAAGATGATTTCTGCAGAACGTTTATAGCCTAATTTCTTAAGTGTGTCTGCCGATAATTTTAATGGATATGTAAAAAACTGACGCAGAAAATAAATACGTGAAAGCCGTGAACGCACCAGCATCACTTTATCAGCGTCTGCAGGAGCTGCCGCATGTTTATCAGCAAAAATTTGAGCCGATTTATTTTGGTAATTTATAATGATGGATGAATGCTCTTTGCTTTGTTCCAGCGGCATTACTTTAAGCCACCAATCCATAACACGGTCGCTTTTACTAAAAAACCGGTGCCCTCCAATATCCATACGGTTTCCTTTATACTTAACGGTTTTGCTGATGCCACCAATATCTCCCGACTTTTCCAAAACAATGGGCACAATATCTGTCCGTTGTAATAACTCGTATGCAGCAGTCAGTCCGGCCGGACCTGCACCTATAATAATTGCATTTCTCATATAAGCGACAAATATATGGACATTGACATAAATATATATGTATGCTTTTTCGATTTTAGCCAATAACCAAACGGTTGTAAAGGCTTTTTTAGAAAAAATAATATTCCTACAGTGACTTTACACCTCCTTGTCGTAATTTTTTATCTTTTGGGGCACTGCTGTTTACAGCATACAACCCGATATTGATTGTATGACGACTGCCCAAAACAAAAACCCATCTTAACCCTGTTCCAAAACAACAAACTAAAAAGCCTGTCCAAAAAGATGAACAGGCTTTTTAAATATCCTAAATGCCTCGTCCTGAAATAAATTGACACAAAAGTTAACTTATATTATGAGTACAGCTTTTAGGGAGACAGAAAAAGGGCATCTCACGTACAAGCAATCCCAAAAGAAGTATGGCATTCAGAGCAGAAGCACAGTTTTGATATGGTCAAGAAACAGTCGCCGGCTCAAGGGTTATCAACCTTAAAATATTGACAACCTTCAGCAGAGTTGCGAATTAAAAAGACAAATACACTTCAATTAATTTTTGGGACAGTTATTAACTGAATAATATCAAGTAAGTGCCTACAAAAAAAAGCAAAATACAACATTATGCATTTTGCTTTTTATATTTCATCAGGTCGATAAAAGGCATCAGCGCTGATTAATTTTATAGGATAATCCGAGTGTAATGCCCGATTGATTTATGGTTTTATTGAGGAAGGTATTTTTAAGTTTATATCCTGATATATTATAGCGAAAGTTGGGCTCTGCAAATACCATAAAGTTTTTACACACTGTTTCGGTAGCTCTTACGCCTCCAAACAAATCTATTGCCAGGTTATTTTTTTCATTCGAAGGCAGTGGAGTATATGCATAAATTGATTCCAGTTTGCCCGAAATAGAATTATGATATTGAGCAAACGTAAAATAACTACCCAGTGTAACTGCTAAAGAAAAAGAAGGATGACTTAAAAAACTATATTGCATAAATACAGGAACACTATAGAGTTTATAACTATTTGTTGCAGTAATAACACGAACGCCGGCAGTGGTAGAACTTATACTATCATTTACAAGATACGAACCTGAACTACTAACCTGCAATCTTTGTATAAGCATATAGGTTGTATTTGAATCGATTCCTGTTAAGCTTACATTTTCACTTATCTGTTCATATTGCAACCCTGTACCCACCATGATTTTTTTACTAATGCTTTTTCTTGCACCAAATGCAAAAGCCGCTGAAAATTGCAGCGACGTTTTTACAGAATTAGTAGTATAAACTGTATTGCCTCCATTACCCGTACTGGTACGTCTTATATATTGCGGCACATCGTATTGCTGCACAGGCCAAAAAGGGGTTACACTTAAATCGAAAATTAATGATGGGGTTATAACCAGCTTGGTCGTATTGGTCTTTTTCTGTGCAGTATCTTTCTTATTGTTTAATGCAATATCTTTCTTTAATACATCAAAGGATAAATCAATCGGAGATTTTATTTGTATAGTTGTTATTACTCTATTTCTGTTGTTTACAATAGCATCTTCTTTTGTAAATGAAGTTCTATCATAAGTAGTAGTATTATTTAAATCAGTACTGTTTTTATCAAATGCATTGCTTACAGTTTGGATTGTTGGCTCGGAATCAGAGGCAGGACCTATTGAAGTAGTTTTAAATTTTATTTTTTTACCCGTGTTGTATTTTTTTGAAGATGCCTTATTGTTGTCAATATTATCAGCAACAACAACTCCATCGGTAACTATCATGTGCATCTTGGCTTTAGATGAAGTCGTCGTTGATCTTTCTTTTGCTTTATTATCAACATCCTGATTTTTTAAATCTGCTGCAATAACAGCATCTTGCTTATCTGTTTTATTCGTATCATTTATAGCAATATTTTCTTTCGTAGCGGCAATTACACTATCCTTCATTTGTCCTTGACTTAAATTTTTAGCAGTAGTTATTAGATTTGTTTTTGCTGATGTCAATTGGTTTGATTGTAGCTGCAGATTACATGACACCAACCCGTTGGATTTCTTTTTGTTGTTACTGAAATATAAGAAAGCTCCTGCAATGATTAATAGTGCAGATAAACTCCACCAATAAAATGGAAGGATTCTTCTCTTTTTCTTTTTGGTAATATTATCCCAGGCATCCGGGGGTACCGGTGCAGTATGGTTATCTGCTTTTTGTTTTATTATATCATTTAGTTTATCCTCATTCATGATACGATTAAATTATGTTGTTTAGCAATAAGAGCCTGCAACTGCTTTCTTGCTTTTAATAATTGTGACCTTGATGTGGCCGGCTTTATGCCGAGCATTGTTGCAATTTCTTCATGGCTATAGCCTTCAATTATGTTTAAGTTGAATATTGTACGGTATCCATCAGGAAGGGTACGGATTAACTGATGGATTTCATCTTCTGATAATTTCGAAACAATAGACGGATTAATCGTTATATCATCAATTTCATCGCCACCTACATCTTTAAAGGCTAATTTTCGCTTATTTAATTTTCTGGTAGCGATACTTACAAATACACGCCGCAACCATCCTTCAAAGCTGCCTTCAAATTTAAACTGATGTATGTAATCAAATACTTTTATAAATCCCTCCTGTAATATATCCTGCGCATCCTGTTCATTATTTGTAAAACGCAGGCATACCGACATCATTTTTCCTGCATGCTTTTCAAACAAAAGCCGCTGGCAATATTGATTATTTTGAACACAGCCTTTTATCAGTTCTTCTTCTGTCAATTGTGTCTATTCTATTGTTATCGATTTCTTTTACTAAAGAGCAGGATCAAATTTTAGCCGGTTCGTTTGACTCTAAAAGAACATGTAACGCTATGTACCTGTGCAGTACCATTCCATATATTAAACGTACAGGTGAAATTGCCGCTTATGAAATTCCCCACTACACCATACTCTGTTATATTCATTAAACCTGCTGTTAGATTTGAGTACCTATCTGTACCCATCCGTAATAAAGATGATCCAATTGGATTGCTCACTTTATCAACCATAGTAAAATTATTTCCTGTTGCGAGGCTATCCTGAAATGTGATATTCAGCGTATCCAGATTGCTTGTAATAGAACGAATGGCTGTAATACCTCCGCTATAAAGGGCTGCTACACTTGTAACATTTAATGGCACTACAAAAGAAACAGGAACTCCTCCATCTACTGAAACAGTAACATATTGATCCTGACTGATATTGCAAATAGATATTGTATCGAGCTTATTAAGCCCCGGTGTTAAATTAATGGATTGTAATGGAGTCTGTTGATTGGTTCCATTATCAATTGCTATAAGGGAAGCACTCAAAGAGTTGGAAGAACAAGACAATATTGTGGTTTTGAATTCCCCATTGTGAATATCCGCATAATAATTGAGCCCCGACACACCTGCGATTATAACATTACCATTTGTTATAGGTGCATTATTACAATCCACCACAGTACCAACTATATCAAATTCAATGATACCAAGATTCACCGCAATTGTTCCGAAATCAACATTAGCATTGGCTGTTGTAAAGCTTTTAGAATAAATGGAAGTATTGCATGCATTTAGTACAGTTAGTGTAAGATCGCTGTTACCCGGTATTATGCCATAAACAAAACCGGATGTATCCGTGTATGCAATCCTGCTTGCATTCGGCTGGTTGTCATAAGATATTTCTACAGGCACGTTTGATACCGGAGACAATGCGCTATTAACAATTTGTGTTGTGAAAGAAACAGCATTCTGTCCTATATCACAATTCCAGTAAGAAAAATGGCTAACATTCCCTACATAATTACTTCCGTTTTTTATGGCTGAATCTTCCTGCTTCCATAATCCATTGGTTTCATTAAAAGACCATAAGGCTATACTTGCCGGTGCCGAAGCAGTTAAAGACGAAAGAATGGGAAAACTTAATGTAGCGTGTTTTCCTGTAGCTATTTGCAACAGATCGCCAGCATCATCTGTTAATTCAACAGCCAGCATACCATAAGTTGTTAAAGCTTTTAAATAACCTGCCGTATCAATACCCAATAAATTACCGGGCATTGTTCTCTGCAAATTATCTGCAGCCGGATTAATCCAATAAACAGCAACATGTACTGTTCCGGTATAAGCCATATTATTACTTGCAACCACTACTGCATTTACAGGCAATGTTACAATACCTCCGTCTGTTGTGGAAGCAGACCCGCCGGTAACTGCATTAATAGTCCCTACCGCTGTTTTAGGAATTAACTGAAGACGTATAAATGTTTCTTTTCCTGCATTAGCTATGAAAGTACGATAACCACTAAAATAACCCGCCATAGAAACTTTTACAAATCCGGCTAATTTTCCCAAGGAAATATTACTTAATTTAAAATAGCCATAAAGATTGGTTGTTGCAGTTTGCGTACCGCCGGTTACCTGAGCACCTGAAACAGCCGCACCGTTTTGATCCGTAATAAAGCCGGATACCGATGCGGTAATAGTAGATGTTAAGTCCGGAAGCTTGGTAGTATTATCAGGGATATATTGTTCATCCGAAAAATTCTTTTTGCATGCGTAGAATACAAGGCACCCCGTCAACAACAGCAATAAAAAACCATTTTTCTTCTTCATAAAAAACAAATGTGTATTAATAAGAGACAAAAAATATTGCCGCTGTTGCCTAAAAATACATTTATTTTAAAATAGCTTTAAGTTTTAATGTTACTATAAGTTTCACTACTTTAAAATAAAATTAAAAGCCAGACAACAGCTCTCCGTTCTTTTGTCTCTTATATATAAACACATGTAATTATTACCAAATTTTGCTTTTTATGAAAAAATTTTTACCCCTCTTTTTAAGCGTTGTATTTTTAGCTACTGTTGCTGAGGCGCAATATGTAACAATCCCGGATAGCAACTTCAGCCAATTGCTGCAATTTATATATCCGACTTGTTTTAATAGTTCCGGGATGATGGATACTACTTGTAGTGCTATTGTTAATGAAACTAACCTTTCGATTATTGACTATCAAATTAAAAATTTGAATGGAATACAATACTTTAAATCTTTAAAACACTTAGACATCGATGGTAATAACCTTTTTTTGACAATCCCGTCATTACCAAATTCCTTAACATATTTGTCGTTGAGTTTTTTTGAGCAGGTAAATTTCCCCATCTCAACCCTGCCAGATTTATTAGATAGTTTAATACTAAGCAATAATAATTTTACCGGCAGCTTACCATCTCTGCCCAATTCATTAACTTACTTTAACTGTTTTAATAATGATGAGCTGAAAAATATCCCTTCGTTACCAAACTCATTAACTTCCCTGGAATGTACAAATAATCTATCATTGATGAGCTTACCTACATTGCCAGCCTCACTAACTTATTTAGATTGTTCAGACAATCAGTTAACGAACTTACCATCCTTGCCATCCTCGCTAACTTATTTAGATTGTTCAGAGAATGCTTTGACTAGCTTACCTGCCTTGCAATCCTCACTAACTTATTTGGATTGTTCAGACAATCAGTTATTGACAAGTTTACCTCCTTTACCTAATTCATTAACTTATTTGAGTTGTTCTAGAAGTGAGGTTATATCACTTCCAACCTTACCAAGTTCTTTGAAACATTTAGAATTTGCTGAAAACTCGTCTAGCAGTAATCTGGATGCGACCTCATTACCAGCATTACCTAACTCGTTGGAATATTTAGATTGTTCTAATAATGCTATTACCAGTTTGCCGAATTTGCCAACCTCTTTAACTTATTTACAAGTTGGTGGCAACAAGCTTACTTCTTTACCAACTTTACCAGCTTCTTTAAAGCAACTTGCTTGTTCCAGTAATGAACTTACATATTTACCTACTCTCCCCAATTCAATAACTTATTTACAAGTTGGCGGTAACCCGTTTACTACTTTACCAGCTTTACCAACTTCGTTAGTTTTCCTTAGCTGTGCATCCGATAGTATTAGTACTTTACCTAATTTGCCCAATTCAATAACTTATTTAGAAGTTGGCGGGAACCCATTTACTACTTTACCAGCTTTACCAACTTCGTTAGTTTTCCTTGGCTGTGCATCTGATAGTATTACTACTTTACCTAATTTGCCCAATTCAATTGCTTATATTAATTGCAGCAGTGATAAGCTTTCAACTCTACCAACCTTGCCAGCCTCATTAACTTCATTGATTTGTTCAAAAAATCCGTTAACCAGTCTTCCCGCTTTACCTGTTGGAATAGATTCGTTGGATTGTTCTTCAACTACCCTTAGTGCCTTACCTGCTCTACCTAATTCGTTAGGCTTTCTTGATTGTTCTTTTAATAAAAACCTTAATTGTTTACCTCAATTACCCGACAATAAAGGTAATTTGCCCTATTTGTTTCTCAGAATAGATACAACAAGAATACATTGCCTTCCTAATTCTGTCACTAATTTATATTTGTCTGTATTTGTTTATGATTCATCACTGGAAGTGCTAAATTCTACGAGTTTATATTCGTTTCCAATTTGTAACCCTACTAATAATATAAATCATTGCCAATCATTCCCTGTAATGGTTGGAAACACATTTTATGATAATAATAGTAATGGCATCAAAGACCCTACTGAACTTTATATACCGTATGTAAAAATGCAGCTTTCTAATGGCTCATATACTTTTTCAGATAATAAAGGTTATTATCAAATTTCAGCGAATGATGGGACAGGCACTTATACTCTTTTTGCAACTCCTCCGCATTATTACAAAGCGGTACCTACTTTTTTAAATTACAATTTTACCAATTTTGATACATTGGTAACAAAAGATATTGCCATGCAGCCTACTGCTTTTGTAGATAGTTTATCGCTGTTCACTTATAACTACCAATTGCGGGCAAGACCAGGATTTGATTTTCCCGTTTATGTGAGTTATGCAAATGTTGGTACTACTACGCTTTCTCCAATTATTACATTTAATTATGACAATACCCGGTTAACATACGATTCTTCATCCAATCCAAATGTAATCAACAACGGCAACAGCCTTAGTTTATCGGAAACAAATTTCACTCCGGGACAACGCAATAGCTTTATTGCATATTTTACAGCAAAAGCTACAGATGTTATTGGTGATACAATAAAAACTACTGCCAGCATTGCTGCCAATGCTTTTACTGATACAATATTTACTGCTACAGCTATAAGTGGCTCATTCGATCCGAATGATAAAGAAGCTACGCCGCAACTTACACCGCAACAGGTAACAAAAGGCAAGTCCATCAATTACACCATACGTTTTCAAAACACCGGTAATGATACTGCTTTCAATGTTGTAATTGCAGATACGCTTAGCAGTTTGCTGCAGGCCAACACCTTGCAAATGATCAGTACATCACAACCCTGCAAAGTAACGGTAACAGGCAATATTGTTTATTTTGAATTCTTAAATATATTGTTACCCGATAACAAAACCAATGATATTGGTAGCAACGGATATGTAAGCTTTAGTGTGCAGCCACAAACTTCTGTCAGCAATGGCACTACTATCAATAATATAGCTTCTATTTATTTTGATTACAATACACCCATTGTAACTAATACCGCTGTTACCTCTATTCAGGAAACCAACAGTACAGTGCCGGTACGGCTTTTATCGCTTGCAGCATTAACGCAGCAAGGCTCCGGCAATATATTATTACATTGGAGTACTGCCAGCGAAATCAATACAAAAACGTTTGTTATTGAACAAAGCAACGATGGTGTAAACTTTACAACATTAGCAACGGTACCTGCCAAAGGTTATGGTGCTAATAGCTATTCTTTTACGGTTACGGATAATGCGGCAATTTATTACAGATTAAAAATGGTTGATAACAATGGAGCTTATACATACTCTTCTATTGTTTCCATCAAATCTGCACAGGAAACAGAAGGTATTATTATAGTGAATAATCCTGCTGTAAATTTTGTAACCGTTAAAAACAACACAACGGCACTTATAAATACAGAAGCTAAAATTCTTGATGGGCATGGTGCTATTGTAAAACGCTTTATACTGCAAGCAGGAACACAAAGTATTGATGTGAGTAATTTGCCGGCGGGTGGGTATTATATTGAAACACTAACTACTCCATTAAAATTTATTATAGCCAGATAAGTTGTTGTTCTTTATTTTTTCAAGAGCCTTTATTGCAAAGGCTCTTTTTTTATGCCGGTGAGATTTCAAAAATGGTTGACAACCTTTGAAAGGTTGTCAACCATGTGTTAAAGAAAGATTTATCCATAAATGTTGTGACTGTAACTGTTACAAGAAAGATTGCTATTCATAAATGCTGAAGAGCGCGGGATGGAAGCGGAAAGCCCGGTGAAGCTTTGTGCGTGGGTTGTGTGCCGGACTTGCAGCGTACAGCCCGGACAAATGCATGGTATTGATTGTATGACGACTGCCCAAAATAAAAATCCGTTTAATCCGTGTCATCTGTGTTCCAATACAACAAACTAAAAAGCCTGTCCAAAAAGATGAACAGGCTTTTTAAATATCCTAAAAATGAATTAAACTCTAAAGTGAGCAAATGCTTTGTTGGCTTCAGCCATACGGTGTGTATCTTCTTTCTTTTTGAAAGCTGCACCTTCACCTTTTGCTGCTGCTACGATTTCGTTGGCTAATTTATCTGCCATGCTACGACCATTTCGGTCACGGCTGTATTTTACCATCCATTTAATGCTTAAAGAAATCTTTCTGTCAGCACGTACCTCAGCAGGGATTTGGAAAGTAGCACCACCAATACGGCGGCTACGTACTTCAACACCCGGAGTGATGTTTGCCAATGCTTTCTTCCACACTTCGTAACCATTTTCATTAGTTATTTTAGCTACTTTATCAACAGCATCGTAGAAGATTGTATAAGCTGCACTTTTTTTCCCTTGCCACATTAAATTGTTTACAAAACGAGTAACCAATTTATCGTTGAATTTTGGGTCTGGTGCTAATGGTAATTTTTTGGCTTGTGCTTTACGCATTGTTTAATTTTGATTTTAGGCTGAATTTCTTCAAGTATTAAAACTTTACTCAACCGTTTTAAAATATTTGTTGCTGCTTTCCTTTCTCCCCTTTAAGGGATGGGGCTATGTTATTTTTTTGCTTTTTCTTTTTTAGTACCGTATTTACTGCGGCTTTGTTTACGGTCTTTTACACCCGCTGTATCCAAACTACCACGTACAATATGGTAACGAACACCCGGAAGATCTTTAACCCTTCCACCACGAATCAACACAATAGAGTGCTCTTGCAGATTATGCCCTTCTCCGGGTATATAAGCAATAACTTCTACTTTATTAGTTAAACGAACTTTTGCTACTTTACGCAAAGCCGAGTTTGGTTTCTTTGGCGTAGTAGTATATACTCTGGTACATACTCCACGGCGTTGAGGACAACTATCCAAAGCCCTGGATTTACTCTTTGCTTTGATGATTTCACGTCCTTTTCTTACTAACTGTTGAATTGTAGGCATTCTATCCTTATTATTTTTAGGACGGCAAAGGTAAGGAAAGGATTTAAAAATGAAAAATTAAAAATGAAAAATTTTTGAAGAAGCCTGTAAATACTACAAAACCGCCCGTTATAGGCGGTTTTGTACTTATTTTTTGCCACGAATGGCACGAATAAACACGAATATTTGAATTTTCATTCGTGTAATTAGTGTAATTAGAAAAATTCGTGTCTACACTTTTATCATCCAACCATGTGTATCCACTTCCTTACAATTGCGGATTGAATCCAGTTTTGCTTTAATTGCAGGAGATATTTTCCAGGTATCTACATCAAATTTCAATATAGAATCTTTGTATTTCAGCTCTTTTATAGGCGAAATAGTTGCCGCTGTTCCGGTTCCAAAGGCTTCTTTCAGTTCGCCTGCTTTGTAGGCTTCTATTAGCTCGTCTATACTTAATAAACGCTCTTCTACTTCGATGCCCATTTCTTTTAATAATGTAATTACGGTATCTCTGGTTACACCTTCCAGGATTGTGCCTTCATCCAAACGTGGCGTTACCGCTTTGTTTCCGATGATGAACATTACGTTCATGGTACCCACTTCCTGTACATATTTATGTTCAAAAGCATCTGTCCATAATACCTGATCGTAACCTGCTTTTTTAGCAAGGTCTGCCGGTAAAAGACTGCCGCCGTAGTTGCCGCCATTTTTTGCAAAGCCTACGCCACCTTCAGCAGCACGGGTATATTTTTCTTCTACCGCAATCCGCATTGGTGCGCTGTAATACGGACCTGTTGGGGAAAGCAATATCAAAAATTTATACGTGGAGGAAGGTTTTACTCCCAATGTATTTTCCGTTGCAAACATAAACGGACGGATATACAGGGAATGGTCTGCCTTTTGAGGAATCCAGTTTTTATCAATGTTGATAAGGGTTTTCATGCCTTCGATAAAAATTTCTTCCGGCACGGTTGCCATCATCATCCTTTCGGCTGAATGGTTGAAACGTTTCCAGTTATCGTATGCACGAAAAATGTATGCATCGCCTTGTGCATCTTTATACGCTTTGATGCCTTCAAAAATAGTTTGTCCGTAATGCAAAGCTGCGCAAGATGGATCTAATAATAAAGGTTGGTATGGTTTAATTTCAGGAGTTTTCCATTCGCCGTTTTCGTAATCGACCTCCAGCATGTGATCGGTAAAATATTTTCCGAAAGGGATATTTCCCATGTCAAAATCTTTGAGCCTGCTATGCTCCACCAGTGTGATATTAAAATCTGTTGCTGCAATCATATTCCTTAATTTTACTACAAAGTAACAAAAAAACAGGGAAAAATTACCGTTAAATGAGTATCGATAATATTGTATTAACGCCAAATGTGCTGCAGGAATTATACAAACGCAGTCTGGTAGCAGACAATACAACGCAGCCGCAGCAAGCCTCTTCCGCTAAAAAAAATATTATTTTTTTAGGCAAGAATCAAAAACAAATCAGCATTTTAGTTAGTAATGAAGAGGTATTGTATTTACCGGATGAGCAACTTAGTTTTTTAGTAGGAATATTAGCTGCCTGTAAATTAACGATGGAAGATGTGGCGATCATCAATATAAAAAAGAACGACACATTTACCTATAAAACAATTGGTGAAGAATTAAATGCAGAGAAAATATTTTTATTTGGCGTAGATGCTTCGCAGATAGAATTGCCGATTCAGTTTCCACAGTATCAGATTCAAAAATACAATCAACAGGTTTATCTGGCTGCGCCGATGCTTTCCGTTTTGCAGGATGATAAAGCAGAGAAGATGAAATTGTGGACTTGTTTAAAGCAGGTGTTTTCGTTGTGAATGGTGGATGGTCAATAGTGAAAGCTTTAAAATTCTTTCCATTCGCTTTCTTCATTCAACTTAAAAAAATACACACAATTTG
>Ga0206858_1060_pt1 | contig 32633 bp, 29 predicted proteins | sample Alteio_BWOrgCont_46_FD_152622 | JGI IMG/M metagenome (GOLD analysis project Ga0206858, IMG submission 152622) | Enriched cells from forest soil in Barre Woods Harvard Forest LTER site, Petersham, Massachusetts, United States -... | ecosystem: Environmental > Terrestrial > Soil > Temperate forest >... | reverse complement strand
GAATTTACCTATACCCAATATGACAAAGACAGAAAGCCGGGAGAATCGCAAAAAGGGGCTGTTTGGATAAAAGGTGCAAAATATAAACTGGACATAAAAAACCAAATTGCTTTTTGTGACAGTTCTACTACCTGGACATACCTGAAAGATGCGAATGAAGTGCAAATTAATAAGGTGGATCCTTCCAGCGATAAAGGAAATTTATCGCCCGCTACTATTTTTACCTTGTATGAAAAAGGCTTTAAGAGCCATTTTATAGACGAAGAAAAAGTCAACAACGTGCTTTGTGAATGTGTGGAGTTATATCCTAAACACCCTGAAAAAGAAAAGTATCATACCCTGAGGCTCTTTATTGACAAAACGAAGAACCAGATTATACAAATCACCCAAGTTAATAAGGACGGTACTTCACAGATTTATTCCATTGACAAGTTCAGTACAAATATTCCTCTTGCAGACACCACTTTCACTTTTGATAAAAAGGACTATCCGGGTGTGGAGATTGAAGATTTGAGAGAATAAATTAGTTCCCAAAAGTAGTTTCAACCGTATTGGCCTGCGACAATATTTTATGCACCGGGCATATATTGGCTATTTGCATTAAACGGTTCATCTGCTCCTCATCCAAAGGGCCTTTAATATGAAGCGTTCGTTTGAAAATATTTTTTCCGTCTGCAGTGGCTTCTTTTTCAACATCCACCGTTAAAGAATCTATTTTCCATTGCTTGCGGTTCGCATACATTTTTAATGTAGCGGTAGTGCACGATGCAAGTGAAATACACAGGTATTCCTCCGGGGCTGGGCCTGTATCACGGCCGCCGTTGCTTGCAGGCTCATCAATTATCAGGGTATGGTTTCGTATCACTGCTGTCATCCCGAAATCAACGGGGCCAAGGGTAACGGTTGCTTTTGGCATAAATTTAAATTTGTTTAATGAGGCCTTATTTAGGATACAAACGATTTGCCTATTTCTTTTTACTTATAATAAAGGTGCTAAACATACCGCCCAGCTGGTTTACTCCGGGAATTTTTTCCACTGCTTTCCAAAAGCTGTAACTCCAGGCAGGCACCAATGACGAACGTGAAACACCTCCGCTAAGCGTGTAAACCACAGCGGTATGCGTTTGTATTTTTTCTATGGTAAGCAGCGGAAATTCGCTTGCAAATTTTTTACGGTCGCGTATCATATATATGTAAGGCAGGGCCTGGTTGGAACTGCTTAATGGCCCGGAGTAGGTAAACTCCCATTCACCTTTCGGGTCAAAAGGTTCCGGATGAAATTTTTGGTATATAAATTTCGATAGTGGAGTATGAGCAGGTTCCACCATAATAATTTTTCCGCCGGGCTTTAGACAGCGTTCAGCTTCCCTGAAAAAGAGGTAAGGGCGAGGGATGTGATGAAATACATTGATCATGAAAATAGCATCCAGTTCATTGTTTTGAAATGGCATTTCTTCTGCCGAAAATTTCATGTCCACGGTTGGCAAAGGTAGTATGTCACTAGTAATTACCCGGGGTAATATGTCCTTTAAAAACCCTCCGCCTGAGCCTATTTCTACGTATTTTCCGCCGGGATTCTTTTTTACCTCATCAATAAAATTTTGGTACCAATCAATATATATTTTTTTTAAAAGTGGTTTTGATAATATAATCTCCCTATGGTGGAGGGAGGTTTTGGTATCATCCAAAAATTTTTCAGAATCGTGTTTTATTTCCTTGTCATTCATATTTATATCAATGTTTTTTGAACAGCCAAAGTACAAATATCTATTAAATACCCTAGTCTGTTATTTTATCAGATAACCAGCTTACTGGAGTTTCGCCTTTATTTTTCAGCATGGCATACCCGTATCCGGCGGCTATACAAATAAATGGCACAACAGGCAATTTGAACCTGTAATTACCCAAAATACCTGTAATGCTCGCATAGTATAAAATAGTTAGGATAATCAGGCTGAGAAGCATAAAATGGCGCGCTTTTCGGAGTTTTATTATCCCGTAAAGAGCCCCCATATATTGTACAGCAAGAATTACCATAATTAAAACTCCAAGTATGGTTTCCCTTGCATCGGAACTAAAATTTTTCCCTATTCGTTGAGGGGTTAATTCGGCAAAGTCTTCCCCGGGTTTTGCATTCGTCCATCCTAATGTTTTAGCCATGCCCCTGTTTCCCAATGATAGAAACATATTCAGGCACCCCTGCATGTTAGTGAGCAAATACATTCCTTTATGTTGCTTGAGATAGCTTGAAGCCACTTTGCTGTATATGGTGGACTGTTCAAAAATGTTTTTTGATGTTCTGAAGCCTGCTGAATCAGCCTGTTTTTGGAAAAAAACCCTAACAGAATCAACACTTTCATGTGTAATTCGTTCTTTCGTAAAACAGGTATTAAACATCAGAAGTGTGTAGCCTCCATGTGAAGTAATTTCCCATTTCCCGTATTGGCTATGATTACGAACTATCCAAATTCCGTTCATAAATGCAAACACTAGTATGTATGACATAATTGCTTTTAATTTCCATTTCCATTGTTGTTTTGAAAAGACAAGCAAAATTAGTATGAGTATCACAGGGTAAACAAGTACTACTAGCCTTGTTAAACAGGTAAGGCCCATAAATATAATCGCAACATAAAACAGGTTGAGCTTTTTTGTTTTTAGTGCTTTAAGAAAGTAATAGATGCCTGAAAGGAATAACAGAACATAAAGGGTATCTGTAAGCAGTTGGTTAGCCACATAAATAGAATGTATGTCCAGGGCAAAAAGAAGTGCAGCTATAATTGCAATTTTTATATTTTCAAACAAGAGCATGCATATACGATAAACCAATACTACGGAGATCAAACTTAGCAGTATTTGAATAAAGATAGCCGCATAAGGTTTTATACCTGTAAAGGAATAAACGGAAGCAAGAAAAACAGGATATGCGGGCATCATCCAGCCATCCGGGTACCATATAAGAAAAGCGGATGCCTGAAGTTCTGAAAATTTATTGATGTTGATGGTATCCTTAGGCGGTGCAAAAGTATGGTGGTGTATAAGATTTTCCGCTACACTTTCGTAGCCTCTCGAATCACTTACCAATACGTTAGTATTCTCTGTGGTTTTATCCCACGGAGACAGGTAACAAAACACTACAAGTTTCAGGATTAAATTAACAAGCACTATTACAAAAAGAGGAGTGCAGGCAATTTTTTTGATCATGTTATTTCACCATTTACTTCACCACGGCAGGCTATTTTATAGCCATGATATCGGTATAATAAAACCGCTCGCCAATCATTTTTTCGTAGTTTTTTTCAACTTCCGGATCCATAAATTTTATAGTGGTGAATCCCAATTCCTTTAATTGTTCTATGAATTTTTCCGGGTGAATGCCTGACTTATCAAGCATGAATGGCCAAAATTCTGAAATTAATACAAGTTTTTTTGATCTTTTAATTGTTTCTTTCATTCCTTTAATAACGAAATAATCATATCCTTCCGTGTCGGTTTTAATGATATCTACCGTCTCACCATTTTTAAAATAATCATCTAATGAAATTCCATCTATTTCGGTAAAATCTGTACTTTCCCCCATCATGTCATAGGTTTTAAATTCAACATTCAAAGGGTATTGGTAAAGTTTTATTTTACCGGTTTTATCGGAAACAGCAATATTATTAGGAGCAACATTCTTAAGCTTTCCCACATTGGAAACTAAATGTTTAAAGTTTGATTTGGCAGGTTCAAAGGAATGAACGCTCCCTTTTTCTCCTACCAGCTTTGAAAAGAATATGGAAAAAAAACCAATGTTTGCACCCACATCAACTATCCTCATGCCGGGCTTTATGTATTCTTTCAGAAATTCAATTTTATCTTTATCTGTACGGCCTTTCCAAAAAAAGTATACGGGCTGGTATAGGGCATATGCTTTTTTATAAATAAGTTCCCCTAGTTTATAAAGCTTATATTCATTTTTAATGTTCATGGTATCCTCACTGATTTATTCTACAAACATACATATTTAATTTGATTTGTTCCGGGTACACTAGTCCTAAGAATGTTGCTTAACTGCTATAATATCAGTATGGTAGCTCCAGTCGTCTATCTTTTGTTTGTAGGATTTTTCCGCATCTTTATCCATATAGGTAAGCTTGAATCCCATTTCTTCCAACAAGGAAATAAATTTTTCAGGGTCGATACCCGATTTGTTCAACCCAAACGGCCAAAATTCGGTTGTAAGTATAAGACGCTTTGATTTTTTAATCAGTTCTTTCATTCCGCCGATAACAAAATAATCAAACCCCTGCGTGTCTGTTTTTATCAAATCTACCGGTTCTCCATTTATAAAGTAATCATCCATTGAAATACTGTCAATCTCGGTAAAGACCCTGCCTTCTCCGTTATCGTAGGTTTGGTGGTCAACATTTATATCGCAACGGTACAATTTTATCTTGCCTGTTTTGTCGGAAACAGCCAGGTTATTCGCGAAAATATTTTTTATTTTTTTTGAATTTGAAATTAAATGCCGGAAGTTTTCTTTATCCGGTTCAAAAGAATGGACGCTTCCCTTTTCTCCGACTATTTTTGCAAATAATATAGAATAGAATCCAATGTTTGCACCAACATCCACTACCCGCATGCCCGGTTTTATATATTCTTTCAAAGCATTTATCCTTTTCCTGTCGGAATACATTTTCCAGAAAAAGTAAACGGGTTTATATAATGTATAAGCCTTTTTATATACTAATTCCCCTGTTTTGTAAAAGCCATACTGCTTTTTGTCGCTCATTTGTACTTCTCTGGTTGTGATTTGCAAAAGTACATAATATAAGAGGATCGGGTAAAACCCGACTGAAACTCTTCAATGGGGTATGCTCTGCTGAATAAAAAAAGCAGTATACCTTACAACACTAATCTTCCGGGTCAAAACATTTCCATCCGGAGTTTGGATCTTTAGGAAATATATGCCGGTTGATAAATTGGCAACTGAAAGGCTTGTTGTTTTTTCGTTTGAATATTCCTGCACTACTTGTTGGCCGACGGTATTGAAAAGGGTAAAGTTTATTTTTCCATTCATACCTTCCACTTGAATATTGAGATTTTGATTGGCCGGGTTAGGATAAACAACTACATCCATTCCATTGGAAACTTGCTCAATTCCTGTAGAAGCGAAAACAACTTTACGCACTCTGTTACCGGCTGCATTGAAGTCAGCAAAATAAAAAGCATCGGCAGTTACAGCTATATCCCATGGGTTATATATTTCAGCCGAAGTAGCTAGTATTCCATCTCCGGTATATCCTTCCGTTCCATCTCCGGCAACAGTAGAAATGATCCCGGTAGAAGCATTTACTTCCCTGATCCTGCCGTTACTGTAATCGGTAATATAAATATTTCCGCTTGCATCAAGAGTTACACCTGTAGGATTATATAATTCAGACGCGGTTGCCTGTATCCCGTCACTGTTGAATCCTCCGGTTCCGTTACCTGCAACAGAAGTAATAATGCCTGTAGAAACATTTACTTCTCTTACTTCGTTGTTGTAATAATCAGGAATATATAGGTTACCTGCTGCATCCATAGATACTGTTGCAGGGTTATGCAATTCGGCTGCAGTGGCCTGTATTCCATCGCCATTGTATCCGGGAGTTCCGGTACCTGCAACTGTCGAGATAACTCCGGCAGTGTTTACCTTGCGTATCCTTGCTCCATCAACGTCTGCTATATAAACATTCCCGGCTTTATCAATATATACTCCCTGAGGATAATCTAATTCAGCAGCAGTTGCCTGTATTCCGTCACTATTATATCCGGCTGTTCCGTTGCCAGCTATGGTAGTAATAATTCCGGTTGAAACTGTTACTTTTCTTACCCGTTGATTATTTCTGTCTCCAATATAAATATTTCCTACAGCATCTAAAGCAACGTTCCAAGGCTGAGCCAATTCAGCAGCAGTTGCCTGGCCTCCGTCACCAGAGTAAGCCTGAGTTCCATTACCGGCCACAGTGGTAATAATTCCGGTTGCAGCATCTATTTTCCGAATCCTGTTGTTTACATTGTCTGCTATAAATACATTCCCGTTTTTATCAATTGCTACTCCCGATGGTTGGTTAACTTCGGCTGCGGTTGCCTGTATTCCGTCGCCATTGTAGTTAGCGGTTCCATTTCCGGCTATGGTATAAATAAATTGAGCCTGAGCGCTACCGGTCAATAATAAACTTGCTCCAATAAAAATAGCTATTGAATAGGTTTTTAAGTTGAGTTTTTTCATAATGAGATGATTAAAATTTACTTCCTTTTTATTTTTAGGTAAGGCGAAAGTAAGGTAAAAAAGGGTAATTAAAGATAAAAGCGCTATTAATTACATTTTATTTAGATGCAATCAATTTGTAACCAATAGCTTAGGTTTGTTTTTTTATGCGCACCTAAGCGTAAACACCGTTATTTCGGGCCAGATGCCTACCCTGCCGGGAAAGCCTATAAAGCCCAATCCGCGATTAACATACAGGTAGCGGTTGTTCTCTTCGTATAAGCCACCCCATCTTTTATAGCGAAACCGCGCCGGTGAAAATTTGATTCCGGGTATTTCAATTCCGAATTGCATGCCGTGTGTGTGGCCGGAAAAAGTGAGGTTTATATGATCGGTTTCATTATACATCACTTTCTCTTCCCAATGCGAAGGATCGTGCGATAATAATATCTTAAAAGAATCAGGGGTTGTTCCCATCATAGCTTTATCTAAATCGCCGTATTGGCTGAATCCCTTGCCCCAGTTTTCTACTCCTATTAAATCAATGCTTGCTCCGTTCTTTTGCAGTTTCAGGCTTTCATTGCGCATCAGGTGGAAACCAAGTTGCTTATGAACAGTTAAAAGTTTTTCAAAATTGGCCTTCTTCTGATCCATATTGTACCAGCGTGCATAATCTCCATAATCATGGTTGCCAAGGATAGAATAAACGCCCATGGGGGCTTTCAGTTGTTTGAAAACATCAACCCAGGGGTCCATTTCGTCAGAATTGCTGTTTACCAGGTCGCCTGTAAAAAAGATAACATCCGAGCCTTGTTGATTGGCCAGTTGCACCGCATGTTTCACCGGTTCGGGGTTGTCGAAACTGCCGGAATGTATATCCGATAGTTGGGTGATCTTAAATCCGTCAAATTCTTTAGGCAGGTTTTTAAAAGCTACCTCCGCTTTGTGAATTTTAAAATTATATTTTCCTTTTGCCACACCATATATAATAGAGATAAAAGGTATGCCCGCCACAATGGTAGCAAACTGGCTGATAAATTTCCGGCGCGATTCAAAAAAATCGACAGGTGCAGGTGATGTTGCCGCAAGTTTATAAACTCCGATACCCAATGCCCGTAATAACCGGTATATATCTTCACCCAGCAGAAAAACCCCGAATATAAGCTTGGGTACATACAGCAAAACAAAGGCCACAATAACGAACTGAAATATAAATGGAATGCTTTTGGGCGTTTGTGAAAAAGTTAAAACAGCATACAGGGTGCATAAAATAAATACCACATTCACGGACCAGTAAAGCCAGGTGGCTGTTCTCTTTACAGGAAACGAAGAGGATGAGAAAACTGTTTTCACTCCCTTAAAAACATATAAGTCTATAAGGAATAGAACCAGAAAAAAAAGGGTAAAGCCGAAAATTACCTTGCTGTCTAAGGTTAGCATTTTGCGCATTGATTTGTAGACGTACAAAGTTCGTAAAAACTTTAACACCGCATATGCCGGAGTTTTCTTGTATTTTTGCATACATGGAATATAACATTTCAGCATTATGAAATACCTTGGAAAATCGAAATACGATTCCGTGCTATTGGGCACTGCATTGGGGATGGGTGTCCCTATAATTGCTTTTATGGCTTATTACCTTATCAGGTACACCGGCATGAATTTCTCTGCTTTTATCAGGTACTTAAACGGTGGCGGGTTGTTTCTTCCCATATTAAGTCTTTGCTGTGTGCCTAATCTGCTTACATTTTTTATTTTTATTTGGACCAAGCGCGATAAATCGGCCAAAGGCGTATTAGGCGCTACCTTTGTTTTTGCCATCTATGTCTGCATTATGAAAATGATAGGCTCATGAAGTACTATATCATTGCCGGCGAAGCATCCGGCGACCTTCATGCTTCCAACCTGGTTAAAAGCTTAAAGTTGAATGATGCCAATGCAGCGTTCAGGGGTTGGGGCGGCGATTTAATGCAACAGCAAGGGGTTGACTTGGTAAAGCATTACCGCGACCTTGCCTTTATGGGGTTTGCAGAGGTTATTCAGCATCTTCCTGAAATACTCCGGAATATTAAATTTTGCAAAGGGGACATTCTCTCCTATAAACCCGATGTGCTTATTTTAGTGGATTACCCCGGATTTAATTTACGCATTGCGAAGTTTGCCAAGCAAGCAGGATTTAAAATTGTGTATTACATTTCTCCGCAAGTGTGGGCATGGAAATCATCGCGGGTACATTTGATAAAAGAAGTGGTGGACAAGATGCTTGTTATTTTTCCGTTTGAAAAAGCCTTTTACGAAAAATATAACTATCCGGTAGAATTTGTGGGGCATCCCTTGCTCGATGTTATCAGCAATTCGCCGTATTCTTCACTAAGTGATTTTTTTAAAGCAAATAACCTCCCCGATAAACCCATAGTAGCGTTACTGCCCGGCAGCCGCCAGCAGGAGATAAAAAATATGCTTCCTGTAATGAGTGATGCTGCAAAGGCTTTTCCCTGGTTGCAGTTCATTATTGCAGGTGCCCCTTCCGCTCATAAGGAATGGTATGAAGAATTCTTGGATCATACGAACATTAGTATTGTTTACGATAAAACCTACGAGCTGCTTTCGCATTCCACAGCAGCCCTGGTTACCTCGGGCACTGCTACTATGGAGGCTGCCCTTTGGGGCGTTCCGGAGGTGATTTGCTATCGTGCAAAAGGATTGGCGGGCACCATATCGTATCATTTGGCTAAACGGCTTATCGGGAAAAAGCTTAAATTTATTGGTATTGTTAACCTGGTAATGGAAAGAGAAGTAGTAACAGAATTGATTCAGCATGAACTGACTTCGAAGAACCTTATTGAAGAATTAACTAAAATAAATATAGACAAATTTTACCGGGAAAACATATTGGGCGATTACAAACAGTTAAATGAAAAACTCGGCGGCCCCGGTGCTTCCGGCAGAGCGGCAAAAAGTATTTTAGATTTTCTTCACAAATCTAAACTTGAGGAATAATCGAAATAAATGATAATGGATAAAGAGGATCCGGATAAGAAAACATTAGAAGCATGGATTCAAGACCCTGTTAATTATAAATGGGGGCTGTTTTATTTTAATCCAAAAGATAAAAGAATATTTCCTCCCAAAAAATAGACGTAGGATGGACAGTAAATTTTGCAAATCCTTATTCCATAGTTGTTTTTATAGGCATCCTTTTAGCAGTACTAGTACTTTTTTTTAAGTATATTTAAATTTCAAACTGAGAAACTACCCAATGTCTCCGATGAGAAAGTTATTGTTTCTGATTTTTTTTCTGCTGCCCCTGTCTGCATGGCCTATAAACATAAGTGTAGGCATATATACTACCGAAAAAATAAAAGCAATAATCATAGCGCCTAAAACAGGAACCTATCTTTTATTTGGAGACGGGAAATTTATTGATTCGATGACTACAGCAAACGTCTATGAAATAAAGTCAGTGGACAGCTCACTCGAAATAAAAAGCCTGGAACGTAGTTTAGGAAAATACTCTTCTATACAAGTAAAAGAATGTTCTGTTGTATGCAGTTTTAACATAAGGCCCTTATCGGAGAAAGCAATGCGGCTTTATAATGATGAGCTTACAGTATCTGCTGCCGGAGGGTATTTAAAAATGGTAAATAAAGTGGAATTTGAACATTATTTGGCAGGCGTGGTGGAATGTGAGGGTGGGCATAAACGTCCGCTGGAGTTTTACAAAGCCCAGGCTATTATTTGCCGTACCTATGCGCTCAATAACTTAGCCAGGCACCTCGGAGATTATTATGAATTATGCGATGCCGTACATTGTCAGGTATATAAGGGAACCGCCGATGAGGCTGATATATTGGATGCCGTAGAAACAACCAAAGGCTTGGTAATTACAGACAGCACAAGGCATCTTATTGATGCGGCATATTTTTCCAATTGTGGAGGCTATACGTTGAATTCGGAAGATGTGTGGGGTAAATATATGCCATATCTCCGTTCTGTGAAAGATACCTTTTGCCTGAACCAGCCGCATGCCACATGGGTAAAGCATATTAAATTATTGGACTGGAATAGTTATATGGAAAGGAAAGAAGCTGTTTTGAAGAAAGATGATTCACATGATGAAGGCTATTGGGATTCTATTCCGGAAGGCAGAAGAATTTACTTTTATGATAAAGGATATTTAATTCCGCTAAAGGATATGCGCCTTGACCTGAACCTCCATTCAACATATTTTTCGGTAGAGATGGGCGCAGATGATTTGATTCTGAAAGGCCGTGGCAATGGCCACCGCATAGGCTTTTGCCAGGAAGGAGCCATGAACATGGCAACCCTAAACTATACCTATTTGCAGATATTACAATTTTATTATCATGGTATACAGGTAATAGATGCTGCAACATTACCAATAGAAATAGGAGGGAATTAAGTTTTGCATCATGCAGGTAAAACTCAGCCAAATACCGTTTGTTCGCATACTGCTCCCATTTGGAGCAGGCATAATTACCGAGCTGTATTATCCCTCACATTCATTGTTTTTTTATTTGGGAATAATTAGTTTGCTTTTACTCTTCGTTTGGAATTGGAGGGAGAAAGTGAAAGGAGCCTTGTATTCACTTCGCTGGATTAGCGGGATATTAACAGGTACTTTTCTTTTTGCTTCCGGATATGGTGTAACGCTTTTGCGCACACCTTCCGAAAATAAAATCTATGTCGGGAATACCCGCGGGGAAGAAAGAGACAGCATGCTTGTAACGCTTATTTCAATTCCCCAGGAAAAGCAAAGAACAGTTAAAGCTACCGGGGAAATTACAGTGATAATAAAAAACGGAGCAATGACAAAAGCGGCAGGTAAAGCTTTATTTTATTTCCGTAAAGATTCTGCCTCCGAAAAATTGAATTATGGAGATGAACTGCTTGTTTGCTCGCAATTACAAGAGATTGAACCTCCATCTAACCCCGATGAATTTAACTATAAACAGTTTTTGCAAACGCAGGGAATCAACTATGAATGTTATATTCCATCGTATTACTACATATTGCTGGGGCATGGCGGCTGCAATGCTTTGCTTAGTTTTGCAAACAATAGCCGCAAAAAATTGGCGGGGCTTTTACATGAAAAAATAGGCGGTAATGAAGCCGATATAGCTTCGGCTATTTTGCTTGGGTATCGCGAAGACCTTTCCCGCTCGGTGGTGCAGAGCTTTGTAGACAGCGGTGTTGTGCACGTTATATGTGTTGCAGGCCTGCATGTGGGAATTATATTTCTTCTGTTGACTTATATTATCGTATTTCCTTCAAAATTTAAACACGGCAAGCTGATGAGCGTTCTCCTTATTTTAACTTTGCTTTGGCTTTATGCACTGTTTACAGGTTTGGCGACTCCCGTATTACGCGCGACCATCATGTTTAGTTTTTTGACAATCGGTAATCATTTCCGGAAATATACCAATACCGTAAACACCATTGCTGCATCAGCTTTTTTAATGCTGCTGTTTAATCCATACTCTATTGCAGATACAGGCTTCCAACTTTCCTACCTGGCGGTACTTGGCATTGTATTAATCTACAAACCCCTGTTGTCGTTATTTAATCCCGGTAATGTAATAGTCCGTAAAATATGGGAGTTGACATGTGTCTCCATTTCAGCACAGGTGGCAGTGTTTCCGCTTTCGCTTTTATATTTTCATCAATTTCCCAATTACTTTATTCTCACCAATATTGTAGTTGTTCCTTTACTTAGTATAATTATTTTCAGCGGAATATTTTTCTTTCTCGTCTCATGGATACCTTCATTTTCGGATGCTGTGGCCTGGTTGCTTCAAAAATGCCTTTTGCTTATGAATACTATTGTTTCGGGTGTATCGCATTTTCCTTGTTCCACTGCTAAAGGAATAAGCATTTCTCCTTTAGAGGCACTAATTTTATTTTTGATAATCGTGTTTATTTACTTGTTTTTCTCTTCTCAAAGAAAGTATTATTTCATCTCCGCCTTATCTGTATTAGCAATATTTTTTATGCTTCGTGTGGGAGAAAAGATAGTTCATTCGCGCCAGCAAATAATGGAGGTATACAATATTCCTGGAAAGTCTGCTGTCTCCTTTATCTCCGGTCAGCACAGCCTCATGCCATTCAGCAGAGTTGATTCCAATGATATTGATCTGCATATACAATATAACTGGTGGAAATTGGGTGTGCAAGACAATTTGAATATTCACTCCGATACAAACGCTACATTACTCTCCGGCATGCTGATGATGCAAAAGCATTTTGTTCAGTTTAATAATTGCCGCATCGCATTTATAAAACAAAATGCCGACGTGCCTTCTTCTTCCAGTAAAATAAACCTGCACTGCGTAGTGGTTTCGGGCAGTTATGATCTGGATATGCTCAGTCTGAAAAATGCATTTAACTTTGATATATTGATATTCGATTCATCTGTACCGGAATATAAATTGAAGAAGTGGGAAGCGGAATGCCAACAAATAAATTTGCATTATTATAATGTTAAAGCACAAGGCGCCTATATTGAAAAAGTTAGTTAAATGAATGATTGGAGACAAAAATTATTGAACTGGTACGATGCTAATAAAAGGGATTTGCCATGGCGCAATAGTAATGATCCTTACAAAATATGGTTGTCTGAAGTTATTTTGCAGCAAACCCGTGTCAACCAGGGTTGGGAATATTATTTGCGTTTCATTAAAAAATACCCGACTGTCTCTGCGCTTGCATCTGCTCCGGAGCATGATGTATTGAAACTTTGGCAGGGGCTTGGATACTATTCCCGTGCGAGGAATTTACACGCTGCCGCAAAATTTATTGGGAAAGAGCATAAAGGAAAATTTCCGAAAGACTATAATTCTATCAGGGCATTAAAAGGGGTAGGGGAGTATACGGCCGGAGCGATTGCATCTATCGCCTATAACCTTCCGCACCCGGCGGTAGACGGAAATGTGATGCGTGTTTACTCCCGTTTGTTTGGCATTACTACGCCTATTGATTCTACCGAAGGAAAGAAAAGAATTTATGAAACGGCAGTAGAATTATTGCCTCCTAAAAACCCCGGAACCTATAACCAGGCAGTTATGGAATTGGGAGCTATGGTCTGTCTACCGGCAAAGCCAAATTGTGAAAACTGCCCAATTCAGGATGCTTGTTATGCATACTCAAATAAAAAAGTAACGAGCTTTCCAATAAAGCAAGGCAAGACAAAAGTACGCAACCGTTACTTGAGTTATCTGGTAATTACACATACAGGGAAAATATTGATTCGCTTGCGTAAGACAAAAGACATTTGGCAGGGATTGCATGATTTTCCTGTGATTGAAAGCACTAAGCCAATAGCTGAAAAACAATTTTTGAAAGAAAAAAAGTGGAAAGAAGTAATTGCTATTACAAAACCTCATATCAAAGATGTGTCTGAAGAATACGTGCATATATTGAGCCATCAAAAATTATATGCACGATTTTATGATATAGCTGCAACTAATGAAATAAAAGCCCTTCCGGCAGATTGTTTCTGGATAAAAATAAAAGACCTTGAGAAATATGCGGTGCCCAAACTGATTGACATCTATATTCGTAAAAAAATACTCACCCCCAACACCCTCTCTTAGAATATTACTGTGGATAAAAAGCAATTTTTTAGATTTGTAAGTATAATAAGTATAATAGCTTTTGTATACTTTGTACTTTATGTATTTGCAAGTTATATTCCAAACACTACGTATGATGAATGTTATGAATTTAATACTAACGAGATTGGGCTGATAAATGCTATAGAGAAATTTAAACTTGGAAATCCTCAATTTGTAGCTCCACAGGAATTTCTTGCTCAAAAAGGTGCAATAAGAGATAGTAAATATGATAGTACTAAACATCTACATGAATTCATTATTTATTTCAAACAAGAAAATCGAATAATGGGCTTTAAGTCGGAGCCTCAAAATAATAATAGTTGTGAAGTAGCTTTATATGCTCTTAATCAAGGTCCGAGCTTTGATAATTGGAAGCAACTTAATAGACAATTAACACGAAAGGAAACTAAAGTAGTAAAAGAGGAGTTTGAGGAACAGTTTCTAGATAAGTTGGGTATTCAGTATAAAAAGGAAGGGAATGGAACGCCCATATTTTATGATTGGTTTCATTAAAATATAAAAACAAGCTGTTAAGTATATTATCTTTAACTATGACAATTTCTATATTAAAAATAAAAAGTAACTTATAAATACTTCTCCCCTCTCTACTTGGTAGAGAGGGGGTAGGGGGTGAGTAAACCTAAAAAATCTTTAAAATGATAATATACAACGTAACTATAAATGTGGATGATGATGTTCACCACCAATGGCTTGAGCACATGCAAAAGGAACACATACCTGCAGTGCTTAGCACCGGCCTTTTTACGGGCTATCGTATCTGCCGCCTGCTGGATGTGGAAGATGAAGGCACCACCTATTCCATTCAATACTCCTTAAACAGTTTGATAGAATACAAGGAATACAAAGAGAAACATGCTCCGGGCCTTCAAAAGGAATTGCTGGATAAGTTCAAGGACAAGTTCACTGCTTTCCGCACCTTGCTGGAGGTTGTAGAGTAAAAACGGAAGTGTTATTTAGTTTCTTTCTATAACTAAATGTAATCTGTAGGAGCCCTCACCTACAGGAAGTGAGTATGTGCTTACTAAATGCCATCCTAATTTTGCGTAAGCATTTAATGCATCAAGAGGATAGGAATAAGATACCATTGGATGGGGTGAATCTAAAGAGGAAGTAACAAAAGTTATGTCAAATTTTTGTGAGAAGGCTCTGGGAAAACAGACTAATTCAGCATATTTGGTTGTATCCTTTGATTGACCAAATGCCATTGTGGACAAAAATAAAGATGCAATTAAAAGTAATTTTTTCATATATCCTTTATTGGTTAGGAGACAAATGTAAAAAATATCTTTGTGCTTGCAAATTCCTCTGCTAAGAGCGGATAGCTGCGAAAAATAATATGTATGCCATTGAATATCAATTCATGACCGAAGCTGTAAAATATTTTGTTGTTTGAAGGTTCTGTAAAATGTAAATAGAGCTATATTTGATTTTTTAAAATTCATTTATGAAGAAATTATACATTCTTATCGGGTTGGCACTTGTTAATACGATAGCGTTTTCTCAAAAAACATCTGTAATTGATAATGCCGGTGTTGGTATAAAAACATTTAATGCACGACAGGCTTTTCTTGCCGGCGATATAAAGAAGGCATTAAAACTTTACACAGAAGCCAATACTTCCAAACCCAATGATGCCTCCATTTTATTTCATTTGGGGCAATGTTATAATGCGCTCGATAAACCCATTGAAGCATTGAGTTATCTTCAGAAATCGGAAAGTATTGATACCAATGCAAACGAAGACCTCCACCTGGACCTGGGCATGGCTTACCTTTCCGATGATCAGTTGGATAACGGGCTAAAAGAATTTATGTGGCACAAAAGAAAATACACGAGTAATCCCCAAAAACAAAAGGATGATGAAATTGATCATTTTATAGGAGAATGTGTATTGGCAAAACAACTGGAAGCGCATCCCTTGAATGTAAATGTAAAAAAGGCCGGAGATGCCATCAACTCAGAATTTGAAGAAAAAACCCCTTCGGTTACTGCCGATGGAACCAGGCTTATTTTTACATCCGACCGCCCGCTGCTGGTGGGTGATATGAAAGCGCCTAAGGATACGAAGGATCCCGGAGCGCAATACGACAATGTGTATATGTGCAACTGGGACAGCTCTAAAAACGACTGGGGCGTTGCTTACCCGATTGATAATGTAAATGAAGCGTATGCTCATACCTCCTGCACCAGCATTTCACCTGACGGGAATTATATTTTTCTTTACAAAAACGACCTGCATGGGCCATCGGTAGGCGGAGATATTTATTATTCCAAACTTTCAAAAACCGGAAAATACGGAGTGCCTGTAACGGTTGGGAAACCTGTTAACACCAGTTATTATGAGGATGGAGCCTGCCTTTCACCCGATGGAAATACCTTGTATTTTGTAAGCGAAAGGCCGGGAGGATATGGAGGCGGAGATATTTATAAATCGGATAAGCTGGGCAAAAATAAATGGGCTGAACCCGTGAACCTGGGCCCGGTGGTGAATAGTATTTGGGACGAAGGCGCTCCCTTTATGGCAGCGGACGGGCGTACCTTGTTTTTCAGTTCCGACGGACATAACACCATGGGCGGCTATGATATTTTTAAAACATCTATGAGCGACAGCGGGCAATGGTCGGTACCGGCTAACCTGGGCTATCCTATTAATACCGTTGACAATGAAAAAGGATTTACTATTTCGGCAGATACCCGTACAGCCTATATCTCCAGCGATCGCAAAGGCGGTGAAGGCAAAAGGGATATTTATATTGTTGACCTATCCAATTATTCGGTTTTGTCTACGGATAGCGCTAACAGGAAACCCAAAGGCTATTCCATATTAAGAGGAATGGTGACGGACCCTAAAGGCCCTGTTGAAGGCGCGGTAGTAGTTGTTTCCGATAGCACGGGAGAAAAAATTGCCACCATCACCACCATTGCCGATGGAATGTATTTTATCACTCTGAAAGGACATGCCAAGTATAAAGTGAAAGTCACTAATAAGGGAGATAAAGGCACCGGAAAAAATGTTTTTTTGCCCGATTCTCCGCTCGGTACTTTTACCATGCAAGAGGACTTTACGCTGGACAAGGAATAAATTAATGTCGTTGTTGAGATTGCTTCGTTCCTCGCAAGGACGTTTGGGCTAAAAGTAATTCCTCATTACGAACACAGTGAAGTAATCTCTGAATTGAATTAACGATGCGCAAAATTTTACTCCTTTCAGACACCCACGGTTACATTGATGAAGTGATATGCCGCTATGCCGGCGAAGCTGATGAGGTTTGGCATGCAGGCGATATTGGCAGTGCGAAAGTTTACGATACCCTGGAAGAAATAAAACCCATTCGTGCCGTGTATGGCAATATTGACGGAAGGGAAGTAAGGCTCATCTGTCCCGAGAACCAAATTTTCATGTGTGAGAAAAGAAAGATTTGGATAACACACATTGGAGGCTATCCGCCGAATTACAACCCCACCTTGAAAAGATTATTACAGGAAACCAAACCCGATATTTTTATTTGCGGGCACTCTCATATTTTAAAAGTGATATTCGATAAAAACCTCAACCTGCTGCACATCAATCCCGGAGCTGCGGGCAAGCAGGGGCTACATGCAGTACGCACCATGGTGCGTTTTGTAATTGACGGAGATGATATTAGAAATATGGATGTGATTCAATTGGGGAAGAGGGGGGACATTGCCCCAAACCCCTAAAGGGGCTTTGAGTAGTGGGTTTACTTCTAAAAAACATTATCTTTGTTAATTCCATTTACGAAGGAATTAATATGATAGTATTGATATATTTTTTAATCCCTTTAATAGTTGCATTAATTATTAAAGTATTTAAAATTAAATGGATATGGCTAACCTATATTTTTACAGGTGGATTGGTTATGTGGTATCCGTATATTCTTTTTTGTAATGCAAAGTATCTCCATATAATTATGGGATTTTTAATGTGGGATTTCTTTTTTATTTTTAACTACATCCTTTTCTTGCCGATGTGCCTTTTGATACAGTTGGGTTTAAATAAGCATTTTTTCAACAAATATTATTGAGATACTATAACTGACTACAATATCTTACAATGTGTTTATTTTACACCATAAACTCTATTAACACTGCATTTTTTGTAATTAATTGATAATCAATCATTTGTAATTTTACTGCCTTCTGTGATTTTTGCAAAAGTGTAAAAAGTGTAAAATATAAATAGTGCTTATTTCCAAATAATATAAAAGTCATTGACTATTCAATAACTTTTTTTACTCATCGTTTATCTCTCATCACTTATCTCTTTTCCCAAAAAGCTAAAGTTCACTTCCCCGTAAGTGCGTTGCTGTATAAAGTTAGGATGCTCTGTAAAGCTTGTCCGTTTGGAGTGTTCAATGATCAACCAGCCGTTTTCCTTTAACAAATTTCTGCTAAAAACGAGTTCCGGTATTACAGGATAGTGCGGGTAATCGTATGGCGGGTCGCAGAGTATAATATCAAACGGGTTGGAGTGACTACGCAAGAAAGATAAAGCATCACTCTTTACTGCAATCACATTTTTCAATTCAAAATGCTTTATGTTTTTACGTACAAAGTTGCAGCATCCGTTGCTTATATCAACCGCTGTAACCTGCTTGCATCCCCGGGAGGAGAGTTCGTAGGTCAGGCTGCCTGTGCCACAGAATAGATCAAGTGCTTCGCATTCTTCCCAGTTAAAATGGTTTTGTAAAATATTAAATAGTCCCTGCTTTGCCTTGCCCGTCGTAGGCCTTATGGGCAAGTACTTCGATGGTACCTGCCTTCCTTTTAAATCGCCACCGCCTATATACATAGGTATTGCATAAATAAGGAATAATAAGCATGTGCCGGAAGGCTCTCCAGTTGGCTGGAGAATGTAAAGCGGCCCGGCTTTTCCGCAAGGCGAATATTTTTCAAATACTTTAAAGCGAGTTGATACAGGTCCGATTTTTCACCGATGTCTCCATAAAAAAAGCAAGGTGAATCCTGGGGTTTCAGTTTTAATTCTTCATAAACCCAAAGCAAAAAATACGTAAAATCATTTGCCGTTTGAATAGGATAGCGGTTATACAAGATCAGCTTTCCCGCTTGCAATGCAACCATATCCATATATCCCGGAAAGACACAAACATGCACTTCATTTTTAGTATTGCTTTTATGCTGGGCCAATAAATACTCCACAAAAACAGAGGAGTGGTGGCGGAAAGCAGCCTGTGGATATTTTTCTTTCAGCAAAGTGTAGTCAGATGAATCTACTGCATAAACGCTGTAACAATCGTTGTTTTTTATAAAGTCGGAACAGGGTGTTTCTCCCGCCTTAATGAGATTTTGCTGCTTCAAATAATCCTTCACCGATTCTTGTGCGAAGAAAGAACTTGGTATAAGCATGGCGCTGTTATGCGTAAACACCACCGATGAACCCGAACATTTTACGTTCAGCATTTCTTCTTTCAAAATACCGGGTAGCGGACGATTGGCATTTTTCTCATCCTTTCGGTTGTAAGATGCCCATGCCAGGTATTGGGTTTTATCTTTATCCAGCAGGCAGGCGAGCACGGTGTCTTCCCTCACTTCAATAGAAAGATGCAGGTTTTTATTGGCCAGCGAAACTTTATCTAAAGCAAACCGCTCCTGCTCCTGTTTGTCAGTTGATATGGATTTAAGATTTGCCATTGTTTTATTCGTAACGCAATATTACAAATTTCCGATGAACGTAAAATAGACGAGGACTTGGTAGTGTGTCAGTTTGGACCTACCCCTAAAGGGGCTTTAAGTGGCTCTATTCAAGGCCCCTTTAGGGGTTTGGGGCTGTACGTAACAGTAATTTAAAAATACAACTGTGACACTACCGATAGTCTAACATTATCATGTTAATTAGGTTAAAATATTATATTTGAATTTTTCACGTATCCCCTTAAAATGATTGAACGAAGACTACATAATGATTTTCTTCCCGGTACCCGGAGGATTTTTCATTTTGTTTCGCTTGCAGTTATTTTGTGCTGCCTGGCATCCTGCCACTATGGCGGGAATAAAAAGATAAATCAAACAGAAGCCAAGGCTGTTTTGCCTCCCGATACAGTTATTGTAGAGCGTGCAGCCCCCATTTTCCTCGATTCCCGCCCTAAACCTCAAACAGTTATCATTCCCGATAAACCTGCCAAATACACTATACGTACCGCAAGGGGCGATACAACTATTCCCTTATTGCCTCCCCGGGTTAAACCCGCAGGGTTCTATTCGCTTATGCAAAATTATACCACCGACAACGGGCTCGCCCTTGATGCCATTTCCTGTTCCTGTTCCGATCATTTCGGGAATTTGTGGTTTGGCACCCAGGGTGGAGGAGTAAGCCGTTACGACGGAAAATCCTTTACCAATTTTACAGCTACACAAGGGCTGAGCAACGATGGCATCCTTAGTATGTTAGAAGATAAAAGCGGCAATATGTGGTTTGGTACGGATGGAGGAGGAATATGCCGTTACGATGGCAGATCATTTACCAGTTATACAAAGGCGCAGGGGCTGGGCACTAACAGCGTATGGAGCATGTTACAGGATAAGAACGGCAATATGTGGTTTGGTACGGTAGGGGGTGTGAGCCGTTATGACGGTAAAACCTTTAAAAAATATACCAAGGCAGACGGGCTTTGCAATAACAGCGTTTATAGCATGATAGAAGATAGAAAAGGGAATCTTTGGTTTGGCACGAATGGGGGAGGTGTAAGTTGTTATAACGGAAAAACGTTTACCAATTATACAACGGAGCAAGGGCTTGCCAACAACTATGTTTTTAGTATTTGCGAAGATAAAAAGGGAAATCTTTGGTTCTGCACACATGAGGGAGGTGTGAGTTGTTATAACGGAAAAACCTTTACCAATTATACAACGGAGCAAGGGCTTAGCAGTAACAATGTATATGGCAGCATAGTTGACAAAAGCGGCAACCTATGGTTCTGCACGGATGGTGGAGGAGTAAGTTGCTATGATGGGAAAACCTTTACCGGTTATACAACGGAGCAAGGCCTGAGTAATAACAGTGTGTTTAGCGTTACAGCCGACAAAGCAGGAAATCTTTGGTTCAGCACAGGTGGTGGAGGTATAAGCCGCTACGACGGAAAATCGTTTACCAGTTATACCACTGCACAAGGCTTGAGCAGCAACAGTATTTTCGGCATAATGGAAGATAAAAAAGGCAATATATGGTTTGGCACCCAGGCCGGCGGGGTAGATAAATACGATGGTAAAACCTATACCGGTTATACTACTGCACAGGGGATGGGTAATGATAATGTGTATAGCATGACAGAAGATAGAAAGGGAAACCTTTGGTTCGGGACGGATGGTGGCGGGGTGAGCCGTTTCGATGGCAAATCCATTACAACGTATACCACTGCGCAGGGGCTGGCCTATAATAGTGTCTTTAGCATTATAGAAGATAAAAAGGGCGATATGTGGTTTGGCACCCATGGCGGCGGAGTGAGCCGCTTCAACGGCAAATCCTTTACCAATTATACAACCACCCAGGGCCTGAATGATGTCTTTACCATTCTGGAAGATAAAAAAGGAAACCTGTGGTTCGGTACCGAAGATGGCGGTGCCATTTGCTATGACGGAAAATCGTTTATGGATTATACGACCGACCAAGGATTGGGCAGTAATACCGTTGCCACTATTACGGAAGACGAATCGGGAAACCTTTGGTTAGGGACACAAGGCGGCGGAGTGAGCCGTTATGACGGTAAAACATTTACAACGTATACTACTGCGCAGGGGCTTTCGGATAATGGTATAGGCGGTATTGTTCTGGATAAGCAGGGTAATATCGTTATTGGAACTAACTTTGGCATAGCGGTTCTTAAATCCTTTGTGCCAAAGTCCGGAGACAAAGCCGGAGAGAATTTACCTGCTCAAAATAATAAGAGCAATGCGGAGTTGGAAAATTACACGCCTGTTTTCAAAATCTTTAATTCTAAAACCGGCTACCCTGTTAAAGACGTAAACGGGGGAAGCAATAACGGGTCCATGCTATGCGACAGTAAAGGAAATATATGGGCAGGCACCGGCAGCGAAAAAACGTCGCTGGTAAAGTTTGCTCCTGCTGCTGTAAATAGAAATCCCGATCCGCCAACGGTTTTGCTGCAGAATGTAAAAATAAATGAAGAAAATATTTGTTGGTATACGCTTGCTTTACCGCATTCTTCCAATGAGAAAGATGCCTCGCAGGATGACAGCACTATAAATGCACAACAAGAAATAATGGCCTATGGTAAATTATTGACGGCAGAAGAAAGCGATACCCTGCGCAAAAAATTCGGGGATATTCAATTTGACGGAATAGGCCGTTTTTACCCCGTGCCTGAAAACCTGGTGCTGCCATTTCAGGACAACCATATTACCTTTGAGTTTGCAGCTATTGAACCGGCTAAGCCATACCTGGTAAAATACCAGTACATATTGGAAGGCTATGATAAAGAGTGGAGCCATGTTACCGCCAAGAACAATCCTACCTTCGGTAATATTTATGAAGGAACCTATACATTTAAAGTAAGGGCCCAAAGCCCCGACGGAATATGGAGCGAGCCGGTTACCTATACCTTTAAAGTATTGCCTCCCTTATACCGTACCTGGTGGGCCTACAGCCTCTATGCCATCTTCGCATTTTTGTTATTATTTGGTTTATACAGGTGGCGCACGGCTTCCCTGCACAGGGAAAAAGAAGTGCTGGAAGAGACCGTTAAGCAACGAACGATGGAGGTTGTTAAGGAAAAAGATGAAGCCGAGAAACACCGGACCGAAGCCGAGAAACAAAAAAACCTGGTGGAGGAAAAGAATAAAGATATTACAGATTCCATCAATTATGCTAAAAGGATTCAACGGGCCCTTTTGAAAGAAGAAGAATACGTATCGTATCACTTGCCGGAACACTTTATATTATTTAAGCCCAAAGACATTGTAAGCGGAGATTTTTACTGGGCCATTGAAAAAGAAGATTACCTGTACCTGGCTGCCGTTGATTGTACCGGGCATGGAGTGCCGGGAGGGTTTATGAGTATGCTTGGCCTTGCCTTTTTAAATGAACTCACATCGGGGGCTGCCATACTTACACCGGCTGAAATACTGGATAAACTCAGGGAAAAGATATTGAAAGAATTCAGGCAAAAAGGGGGGGAGAATGAAACCAAAGATGGTATGGATATTTCACTGATGCGGGTAAACCTTAAAACACGGGAAGTGCAATGGAGCGGCGCCAACAGCCCCGTGTATATTGCAGGCAAGGAACTGAAAGAGATCACTCCCGATAAACAACCCATAGGCTACTATCCTTTAATGAAGCCATTTACCAATCATATTATTAATGCCGAAAAAGGCAGTGTGATTTATTTATTCAGTGATGGCTATGCCGATCAGTTTGGCGGGCCAAAAGGAAAAAAATTCAAACACTCGCAATTAAAGGAGGTTGTGTTCTCCGTTCATGATGAGAGCATGAAAGAACAGAAAAAACGGATGAATGAAATATTTGAAAAATGGAAAGGCAATTTAGAGCAAGTGGACGATGTATTGATAATCGGTATGAGGGTTTAGGCAGGATTAGCAACAAGTAAACCCCTTTATTAATTTAATTCCCCTATTTTTGCGGTTCTTAAAAACGAATGAAGAAGACTTTCATAACCAATCTTATTCTGGTACTTACGCTTAATCTTTCCATTAAGCCCTTTTGGATATTAGGAATTGACCGAACCATACAAAACATAGTTGGGAAGCCGGAATACGGTGTATATTCCGCCTTGCTTAGCTTTACATTTATCTTTGGCATTATACTCGATTTCGGGATAACCAATTTCAATAATCGCAATATTGCACAAAACTCCCACCTGCTCAGCAAGCACTTTTCAAGAGTAGTGATACTTAAGCTTGGGCTTGCCTTGCTTTACCTGTTGGTATGTTCGCTTGCAGGGCTTGCCGTAGGGTATGACGCAAGACGCATGAAACTCTTATTTATCCTTTGTTTCATGCAGTTTCTTATTTCATTCGTTCTTTACCTGCGGTCCAATATTTCAGGCATGCATTTATTCAAAACCGATAGTATTCTTTCGGCTATGGACAGGATGATAGGAATAGCCATTTGCGCACCTTTTATCTGGGGGCATTTTTTTGCCCACAATATTGATGTAATGGACTATGTGTACATTCAAACTGCCGCCTATTTTATTGTTGCTGTAATAGCCTTTATAATAGTTGTCCGCAAGGCAGGCTTTATAAAATTTGAGTGGACAAGAACATTCAGCCTGATGATATTGAAGAAAAGCTTTCCGTTTGCAGTACTGGTTATGCTCATGTCTTTTTATAACCGGATCGACCAGGCCATGCTGGAACGTTTAATACACGATAACGGTGAAGAAAATGGGATTTATGTACAGGCTTTTCGCCTGCTGGATGCCACCAACATGATAGCTCTTCTTGCTGCCGGCCTGCTGCTGCCTATGTTTGCCAGGATGCTCAAAATGAATGAATCGGTAGAATCAATGGTTAAAACGGCATACACCCTGCTTTTTGCCCTTGCCTTGCTAGTTGGAAGCGGATGTTGTTTTTATGCCGATAAAATAATGCACATGCTTTATGTAGGCGATGTAACTGAAGCTGCCATGGTTTTCCGCGTGTTAATGTGTTGCTTTATGGGAACCACTACCCAATATGTTTTTGGTACGCTTCTCACCGCTAACGGCAATCTTAAATATTTGAATATTATTGCCGGATGCGGCATGACTTTTAATATTGTTGTTAACTTAATACTGATCCCTCATTTTCATGCATTGGGCGCAGCCATAACAAGCCTTGCAACACAACTTCTTGTTCCCGGATTACAGATTGTTGTTGCTCAAAAGGTTTTCAAATTCACCATAATCCCCAAAATGATGTTCACCTTGTTCATATTTGCAGTAGGCACTGTAGGCATTGCTTATGGCTCAACCTATCTTCCGTTCGATTGGAGGGTTTCCTTTATGGCTATGGTGGCAGTATCGGGAATATGGGCTTTTGTAACCGGCGTGGTTAATATAAAATCCATTTTGAAAACGGTAAAAGTCGGTTAGTTAACGAAATACCTTACTTTTGTCTTCTATTTAACCGGAAAGAATAATTATGAGTAACGAAAACCAGCAAAATATTTTCAACACCGAGAATCTGTTGACCTTTATTTCCAGCAAATGGAAGCCATTACTCATCATTACCCTTTTGGCCATGATAAGTTCTGCGGTTGTATCGTTTTATATGCCCGAAAAATTCAAATCCAAGGCGCTTCTTTTTCCTTCGCAAAATAATAATCTTTCCAGGGCTTTTTTATCGGAAGAAACCGGGGGCTCCAAAGATTTTCTTGCCTTTGGAGAAGATAATAATGCAGACCAGTTGGTACAGATATTAAAGTCGGATGCTGAAATGTATGCATTGGAAAAAAAATTTGATCTTATTCACTATTACAACCTCCAGGATAAATGGGATAAAGACTATTTATTCAAGGGCTATTATAATGACCTTTTTGAATACAGCATCACCCAATATGAATCCATAGAAATAACGGTATGTGACCGCAATCCGCACATGGCGGCCGATATGGCAAATGCTGCTGCTTACCTGGCCGATTCTATTATGAAACAACTTATCAGTCAAAGGGCTATTGCGGCGTATAACATTGTTAAAAGCGAATACGATTCGGCACTTGCCGTAACAAACAAGTTGGAAGATTCTTTACAGTTTTATCATAACCTGGGCATACTGCAATGGGTATACCAGGTAAAAGAATTAACTAAAGGCTATGCCGATGCTGTGGTGAAAGGCAATGCCGCATCTGTAAAAGAAATGTCAGATAAATTAGCGGTTTTTCAAAAATATGGAAACGGGTTCCTGACACTGAGCAATGAACTGGAAGCCACTTTTGAGTGGTATAAGCAAGCAAGGGCATCGTATATGCAGGCAAAAGTAAATGCCGAAAAATCGATCCCTGCCTTCTTTACGATTGATAAAGCTGTAGCTCCCGACAGGAAATCATATCCTATCCGTGCGCTGGTTGTAGCCATAGGAACCATGACCGCACTCATCTTTTCCCTGCTGGTATTATTGATAATAAATCGCCTGAAAGCCAGACGCCCTCAGTAAAGCAATCAACAAACATTGCTTTGGTTCGCAAAAAGGAAATACTGATTTTTTACATTACAAGCATACTTTTCGTGTGCCTTGAAATGCTGTTCATTCTGCTGAACATAAACTTCATGGTAGCTTTTCTTCCCTTGGTTGCTTTAATAGTTTATTGGTCTTTGTTCTCATTAGATAAGCTGATACTCTTTGTAGTTCTTTGCGTGCCGCTATCCATCAAATACCATTTGCCTTTATCACTCGGTCAAATTGGCGTAGGGTTTGCTTTGCCTACCGAACCCCTTATGTTCGGCATTATGCTCATCTTTTTCCTGAATATTTTTTATGCCGGATACGATAAAAAAATAACCCGCCATCCGGTAAGCATTCTTATTTTATTCAGCCTGGTATGGATGTTCATTACCTGCTGCACAAGCACCATGTATTTTGTCTCGTTTAAATTCCTGGTTGAAAGAATGTGGAGCGTTGTTACATTTTACTTTCTGGGTATACTTCTGTTTAAAAAAATCAAAAATATTTATACCTTCAACTGGCTATATATTATTTCATTTACAGCCGTAATTGTCTACGCCATTATTCGTCATTATCCCTATCATTTTTCGGAAAAAGGTGCGCACACTGCTGCTAATCCCTTCTACAATGACCATACTGCGTATGGCGCCTTGCTTGCTATGTTTGTTCCGGTTTTGGCAGGGTTGTGCTTTGTTAAAAAAACCAAACCGTCTGCACGCGTTGCCGCTTTTATATTTTTTATTGTTTTTTTACTCGCGCTGGCGCTTTCCTATAGCAGGGCATCGTGGTTAAGCACCGTAGCTGTTATAGGGATGTTTGTCCTGATGCGATTGAAGGTACAGTTGAAATGGATATTAGCGGGCTTTGCCGTTGCGATAGGCTTGTTTTTTGCTTACCAAACCAGCATTATTATTAACCTGCAGCGCAACCATACGGATGTATCGCAGGACATAGGCAAAGAGATACAATCCATTTCCAATATTTCTTCCGATGCTTCCAACCGCGAGCGCCTTAACCGCTGGAGTTGTGCTTACCACATGTGGTTGGATAAGCCTATTGTTGGCTTTGGGCCCGGAACTTATTCCTTCCAATATGCACCCTACCAGCTACCGTATATGCGCACCATCATAAGCACTAACCAGGGCAATGGGGGCAATGCCCACAGCGAATACCTGGGCCCGTTGGCCGACGAAGGCTTGTTTGGTTTGCTTGCCATGCTGGGAATTGTGATCTCCGTATTCTTCCTGGCATTCCGGCTTTATTATAATTTAAAAGATCCTGACATGCGGGTTTTGGTCATCAGTATTTTTCTGGGGCTGGTGAGTTATTTTATTAATGGAGCTTTGAATGATTTTCTTGATACCGATAAAGCCGCCGTGCCTTTCTGGGGGTTTATAGGAATGCTGGTAGCTATTGATTTAACTACGAAAGAAGAAGCGGAGAAGGCAGAACAGCCCAAACCTGAGATTACAGCATAGGTTATTTTATATTCAAATTTTGGTTGGTCCTTACCCAAAATAAATTCTTAATTTTGGAGTTAGTAGGTATTATAACGCCACCAGCATGGTCTCAAAAAAAATTCTTGCTATAGTATGTGTAGCTTTTTCAAGTCTGACAATGATGGCCCAAAAGGATACCATCAAAAAAAATGTTTCTGATAGATTGGATAATTTCTCATTTGGTTTAGCTCTTAATCAATATGGAGGAAATAATGGTGCAGGATTTACTATAACATCTCCTCATTTTCATGATAGCACGGATGATTTAGTTAGTATAGCTATCAGGCTTACATTGGGAGCAAACCACATAGAGGGAATATTACCGAGTGAAACCAATATCTCAGATTTTATTTATTATCCTATTAATCTTGGTATAACAGAGGAAAAAATAATAATTAGGCAAAAAATTTTACTTTATTGGGAAGTTGGAGGTACTTTTATTCTGGCAAATAACCAATATACAAGCGAACCTACCCGTTGGGGGATGTATGTATTGCCGGGCGTGGAACTATATCCTTCCCTGCATTCAGGAGTCTTTTTTGAAATGGGTTTCTCCATAACTCAAAAATGCATTGCAGATAAATTAATTGGAGACTCGTATTATTATATGACCGATTATTCAACTAGTAAGATCGGGTCTGGCCTTCTTCTGGCAGTTGGGTTTCACGATTACTTATAGATATTTAAAACCCTTACTTCGACTTCTGCTTTTTTGGCGCACCGCTTATGGCGAATGGAAGCAGCAGGCTAAGAGAAATGCGGTAAGGCGGAATAGCTTCAAGCGTATGGGAAATGGGTTTGTTGTATCCTGCGGTAACAGTTAAAAATCCGGATACGTTAAACCCCGCTTCGGGAGTAAGAAAGAAATTATTATTTCCCGACGAAAGATAATCCTCCACATTGGCTCGCAGGCAGATAAAACGGTAATCCAATTCTGCGGAAGCTTTAGGCGCCCAAAGCTCATGTTTGAAATTGAAATTAAATTCAGCTCCCAGTTTAGCAAAGACTAATATATACCCTCCGGCATGAGAACTGACATCGTGCCATTTTTTTTCACCTATGGAATGGTTTATAAAATGAATGAAAGGATGCCCTATGGCAAGTTCGCCGAAAGGAGCCTTTTGCCATATTCCGCCAACAAAAGGAAGGATCACAAACTTGCGCCCTTTTACTTTTACCTCTCCGCCTGCAAATAAAAAAAGCGGTTGCAGCAATAAGAAAAACAAAACAAGTTTTTTCATTTTGTAAAAGAAAGCTTTATTGAAGTTTGGGAGTATTTCCTGTTTTCTTTTTTGCACCAATATTTTCAATTTTAGTAAATAAGAGCGTAATAATGAATCCAACTAAACAACCCACCAAAACACAACCTACCCGCTTTAAAGCAACCTCCCAACTGTGTGCTGACTGTTCCTGAAAAAGCACTATTATAGTTGCAGCTACTGCCGTCCTTACGCTGGTTTGCAGGTTTAAAAAGAGCCCGATAATGATAGTAAGGCTAAGCCCCAAACATAGTAATATAAGCGTTGGGAATGGAATAAAGAACACCACTAACCCCACTATTGAACCAAGCAGGTTGCCTTCCATGCGGGTGTAAGCAAGTTTTTTATCATTCTCGGGGCTAACTACTAATACCACAGATATGATACTCCAGAAAAGCGGAAACTGGGGGAAAGCATCATACAGCCAATAGCAAATTGCCGCGCCAAGGGTGCACTTTAAAATATAAAGCCATTCCAGCCTATTTATAGATAATTTCATGAATATACAAAGTTGGCAAAATTTTAATAAATGCCTCCAATATTTCCGGGAGGTTGGCTTTTTGCAATAACGGACAGCCGGTTGATAACTAGAGACTTAAAAAATAAGCGATTCCCTTCTTGGCTTAAGTTTTTTTCATAATTTAGCACTTCTAATATCTTTATATAATAATATTAGAGTATACCCGTTATTACCATAATTGCCCTTACCATACCAAAAAACTACCAAAAATGAAAAAAGTAATTACCTTGGTTACCCTATCAATTTTTCTATTAAACTCAACCGGTTTCGCACAAAGTGCACCTGCAAAAGGAAATAATACGTACGGAACCGCTACCACAAAAGACGGGAAGAAATTCCAGACCAAATGGAAGGTAGATCCGTTTAACGACCAGGTGTTTATTAAGAACAACGGGCAGTACGACGAGTATATTAAATCCGGCGATAAGGTTTTATACAGCGCCACACTGGGAAGTATTAATATCTATTTTACCAATAACAAGATCATATATCGCTACGAAAAGAACTACTTTAAAAAACCGGCCGAAGCTCATGCTGATCCCGACGATCCAAAATATGCCATGCATGAGGTGCGTTTCCTTAACGCCGAATGGCAGGGAGCCAATAAAAATGTTTCAGTTGAAGGCATAGACAAATTAAGCGCTTATTATGCTTTTGGTGTGGATGCAACTCCAAATACGAGCATAATGGCAAACGGATATAAGCAACTTATATACAAAAACCTATATCCGGGCATTGATGCCGTATTTCAATTTATAGAGGGGAAAAACGGGTTGAAATATGCGCTTATTGTGCATCCCGGAGCTGATCTGTCAGCTATAAAACTCAGCTATTCCGGCGCTAAAAGCATAGTAAAGAATAAGGAAGGAGATATAATAATACACAGCGATCTGGACTTACTTACGGAACATGCTCCGGTTACCATCTACCAGGGAGAAGGCGGAGATATAGCTTTTTCCAATGTTATGACCGGAAATACCGAATCGTTCAAAGCCAATGAAAATTACGATAAGTCGAAAACCATTGTAATTGACCCTTGGGTTACCGATCCGCTATTTAGCACCTATGACAAAGCCTATGACCTGGATTGGGATTTTGCCGGAAATGTTTATGCTTATGGAGGCAACGCGGGTGCCAGATTGCAATTGGTTAAAATCAATGGTGCAGGTGTTATACAATGGACGTATCAAGTAGCCGGTACTTGGTCCGGTAGTTATTACGGAGACCTTTGCGTTGATAAAATTTTGGGTGTAACTTATTTAGTGGAAGGCTTTAACGGTGGTACGGGCGCTCAGTGTGAAAAAATAACTGCAAATGGAACACTCCATTCAACATACCACGGTACTAGCCAAATGAGTGAAATGTGGAGAGCGGACTATGATGCTTGTAACGGCGATATTGTTATAGGCGGTGGTGGTGTACACGGAACACACCAGGCAGGCGTGATAGATACCAATATGAATTCGATGGATTCAGTTAATATTATGAACGCTACCAATCCATATCACGACGTAACACTGGAAGCAATTGACCCTGACGGTAGCCAGTGTTATATGGCTTCCGCCCATACCTATGAAGATAATACCAATAATAACAGCATTATGCAAATGCCTTTGCCTTCACTTTCACCCACCCTTTATAATGTCCATGAAAATATGGGTTTTGACGAAGTTGGCAGTGTTAGTTATGTAGGCGGTGGTATAGAGACCAATGCTATGAATGGAGCAGCAGCTAGCCCAAACTGGCTATACCTTTATAATGGTGATACGGTGGCCCGTTTCCATAAAAACAGCGGTATTATTAACCGGCAATATTCCATAAGCCTTTCTACCCCTTTTGCATATGGAGGATTGGCTGTTGATGACAGTGATAATCTATTTGTTGGGGTTCATGATAGTATTTATGTTATAGATTCCAGCTTTAATATATCTGCAAAAATTCTTCTTCCAAACACGGTGTACGATATTCAGATCGGGCAAAAGAAATCATTATATGCCTGCGGTAACGGATACGTTACACAAATAGTGAACCCGATCGTACCAGTACTTATTTCTTCTGCAGCCGGAACACCAACCTCTTGTTCGGCATGTAACGGAAGAGCTACCGTAATTGTTAATTGCGGAATAGCGCCTTATTCATTCCTATGGAACGACGGCAGCACCAACCAAACCGATACCGGGCTCTGTGCCGGTGTATATACCGTAACTGTAAAGGATGCCGCATGCCCTCCCCATATTGATACAGCAACGGTAGCCGTTACCGGTGAAGGAGGCTTTAGTGCTACAGCAACAGATACTAATCCGAATTGCGGATTACGAAAAGGCAGTTCTTATGCCGATGTTATCGGAGGAAATCCTCCGTATACTTTTTCATGGAGCAATGGTTCTACGAACCAAAAAGATACGGGCCTTATAGCCGGATCATATACGTGTATCATTACCGATAATGCAGGATGTAAATACCGCATTAGCTTGACACTTATCAACCCAAGTGCGCCTACTATTAAAATTATTCCTGCACTAGACAGTATCTGTGACGGAGGAAGTATCGGGCTTGCAGCCTCAGGTGCAGGTCCGCATGGAACATATACATGGCTTCCTGCCGGATCGGGGCTAAGTTGTTATAATTGTCCCAACCCCACTGCATCGCCAACCTCAACGGTCACCTATACGGTAACGGGAACAGATTCCAACGGATGCACGAATGTTAGTACCAGTACGATAAAGGTTAAACCTTCCCCCAGCCCTATAATAACGGGGCCCGATACAGCATGTATAGGAAGCAATGTAACGTTCAGCGCTACGGGAGGCGGTACGTATGTATGGGCGCCCGGCGGAGCCACCACTTCGTCTATTTCATTTATTGCTTCTACTACACAAACCTATACGGTGGTTGCATCGAATGGTGCCTGCAGCAGTACTGCAACGACTGTTCTGACAGTAGTGCCTGCAGCCACTGCCAGCATTGCGGCAAGCAAGGACAGTGTTTGTTCGGGAGATACGCTGACACTGGAAGGGCAAAGCGGGTTAAAGTATAAATGGAGCCCCGGAGGAGCCACTACTTCAAACATTCATGTAACCCTTACCACTACGAAAACATTTACATTAAATACGTATTCGGGTAGTTGCAAGGATTCTACTACAATAACAATCCCTGTAATTACGGCCTTAACGGCAAATGCCAGAACCACGGTAGATAGTGTATGCCCGGGAGGCAGTGCAGTGCTTAGCGTAACCAGTTCGGGCGGCGGAGGCGGGTATTCGTATTTCTGGAGCCCCGGCGGAGCCACCAGTTCTTCGCTGA
>Ga0206858_1059_pt1 | contig 32954 bp, 27 predicted proteins | sample Alteio_BWOrgCont_46_FD_152622 | JGI IMG/M metagenome (GOLD analysis project Ga0206858, IMG submission 152622) | Enriched cells from forest soil in Barre Woods Harvard Forest LTER site, Petersham, Massachusetts, United States -... | ecosystem: Environmental > Terrestrial > Soil > Temperate forest >... | reverse complement strand
AATACGCTTTATTATACTGCGGATCTTCGGTATGAATGTTGTCTATATAACTAAGTAGATTGTATAGATTCTTATAATAACTTCCAAAAGCGTGTCCATACTTGCCATATAGTTGATTAAAAGAATCTGCTATCCTATCAATTTCGTTTTTATTCGGGTCGCTTACATTGTAAATATCTGCTAAATCAAAGTACAAATACTTAAATATTTCAATATCCTTATCAAATGCTTTTGCCATACTTATAATACTAATCATTCTTTCTATCAGCGTATAATGTAATTCTATCTGCCTATTGAAGGCGTTATTATTTATCTGTATTTGATTCAATTTTTCATTGTTTGTAGCTGAGACAGTATATTCTTTAATGAATTTACTTATATGTCCAAGTTCCGTAATTGCTGCATAAGCAAGTATTAGTGTAGCAATAGCCCCAACCCATTCAGCCCAATGTATATCTAAATCACCAATAGACTCGATGCAACAGATAACTTGAAGGGAAAATATTTTTACCATTTTTAAGATATTAAAGATTCATGCAAAGCACCCTAATAACTACTTTATTCAAATAGGGACACCTGATTCATCCCATGCCAATCCTTCTACATTCTCAAGCCCCCGAAACCTTTTGAATCTATCAAATTGCAATTTATCAAACATATTTTGTAGTTCCTTACGCTTATTTTCCCTTTGCTGAATTAATCCGGTAAGTTCAATACGTTCTTCTTCATTTAACTCGTATTCTTTACCAGTTGTAATTTCAATATCCTTTTTATCTTTATAAAATTTGAACCAATCATCATAAGCATTTAAATACTCTGTTAAGGGTTTTAGGATGGGAGGAGGAGGAGTAAGCTCTTTTAATCTTTGATAAAGAATCGCATTATTTTCAGTATTCCAATTCGGAATAGCATAAAATCCTGCTATATTTTTGAGGGCAATTCTATGAGCATCTTGCCTATCAGTTTCAGATATGAAAATTTTCATATATCTATTTTTTACAAAGTTATAACTTTTCTATTACTACCTTACTACAAAAGCCTTTATTTTATTAATGTAGTAAGTGTAGTAACCTTATTAAAAAGTAGCTTACTACAAATTACTACTCATACTCAATAGGGGTTTCAGGTGAGTAGGTATTTTTTCGTAGTAATGTAGTAAGTGTAGTAGGTAGGTCTCTTAAATAATCATATTCCTATATCTGTATCTTAAAATTCCTTATTTATCTTTTTATTTACATACGTATTTTCCTATTCAGAACCTATCATTTATGTCCTTTACTAATTAAGACACCTTACTTATATTTATTGTAGCAACATAAAACCATACTGAAATCATACAGAAACCCTACGGAAACCATAGCGAAATCCTACCCCTATACGCGCGCGCATAATACGCGCGCGTGAAGCAGGGTATTAGCAGGGCATCAAGGCGGGTGTTGTAGGGGTGTCAGGGTGGGGGTTAGCTGCATTATTAAACACAGCATACCAAATAGCATGGGGAGAATATACGCGCGTTTATACGGACAACGTACCCGACAACGTACCCGACAACGTCCTTTTAACGGGGGTATAAGCGCGCCCTGTAAAAATGGGGGGAGCATAGGGTAGAGCATACCAAACAGCATCCATTTAGCATGGGGGTGCATACGCGCGCGTATAAGACACTTCCGGACAACGTCTTGACAACGTACCCGACAACGTCCTTTTAACGGGGGTATATACGCGCGCGTATATGGGGGTAGGGTGATAGATGGGGTAGCAAGTGGGGTGGTCTCCCTATGGTATCCTTTATGGTCACCGTGTGGCCTCCCTATATATGCGCGCGTAATGCGTAGTAGCTTCTTTTTGTCTGCGTATTGCTTCCGAATAGCTCGCGAGTATAGGCCGAAGTGTTTAAAGTTCACCAAAGGGCTTTAAAACAAATTCATAGATGATTTGATGCTAAGGCCTATTACCCAGTGTTAATTTTTTTCCGCTTGATTCCTCAAATAAATACTTATTTTTGTAAAAAAGAGTAATGTCAGTTACGGAAGCAATTAAAAGGCAAGTCTGGGTTGAGGCTGGTGGGTGCTGTTGTAAGTGCAAAATGTACTTACTTAAAACAGTCATGGGCAATAGCAATAAATCAGCACAAGGAGAGGTTGCACATATTGAAGGAGACCAGATTGGGGCTAAACGATATAATAGCGCTCAAACAGAGGAACAAAGAAATTCACTTCCCAATCTAATGTTAATGTGTCCTAACCACCATACAGAAATTGATAGTGATGAAACAACTTTTACAGTTCCAGTCCTAGTTAAAATGAAATCTGAACATGAAAAATGGGTTAAAACACAGTTGAAAATTGCTTCTTTCAATATTTCATTTGCAGAATTAGAAGTAGTTCTGCAATATCTTTCTGATAATTCTTTCAATAAAGGAGCCACTAACTACAATTTAATTCCTCCAATTGAGAAAATTTCAAAAAATAATTTATCTCCAGTTGTATCTGACTATATAACTATGGGAATGATAAGGACGGAGCTTGTTCAAGATTATCTTAACCGGAATCCAGATATTAATTTTGCAAATAGGCTAAGGAAAGGGTTTGTTGAAAAATACGAGGAGCTTATGAAAACAGTAACAGGAGATGAATTATTTTTCACCCTCCTTGATTTTGCTTCTGGCTCTAAGGTGGAATTTCCAAACCAAGCGGCTGCCTTGACTGTACTTGTGTATTTTTTCCAAATATGTGATGTTTTTGAATCATGATACTACCGGATAAAAATATAATTCTTCAATATTCAATACTTGGTTCAGGAAGTATTATTTTAAAGGAACTTAGAACACCGGAAACGGTTTCCTCTTTATGGGAGAAATTAAAAAATAAAAGAGAAATCCAATCATTTGAGAAATTTGTGTTAACATTGGACTTTTTGTTTACTGTTAATATTATTGAGTTTCAAAATGGATTACTTACTATAAAAGTAAAGGGGCATGATAAAAGAAGTTAGAAGTAATAATCCAAAATTTAAGACTGTTACTTTTAATAACGGATTTAATGTTGTTTTGGCTGACAGGAGCAATGTAGCTAACGATAAAGATTCGCGTAATGGTCTTGGCAAATCCTCCCTATTAAACGTTATTCATTTTTTGTTAGGGAATAGCCCTAAAAGAGATTCAGGATTACGAAAAAAAGAACTTTGTAAGTGGGATTACTCTATGACATTTACCATTAATGGAAAGGAGTATACTGCTAAACGAAATCCTGAAAATCTTTCTAATATTTATGTAAAAGGAGATTTTAGCAATTGGTCTATTCAACCTGAATATGATTCAGATAAAAAATCCTATTTCTATAAAAATACTGAGTGGACAATTTTATTGGGCAATAGAATATTTGATTTGCCAATTGAACCGAAAGAAAAATATCATCCTAATTTTCGCGGACTGATTTCCTTTTTTGCCCGTGAAGGAGTAGATGCTTACTATGAACCCTTTCAGCATATGGGTAGGCAATTGGAATGGGATAAGCAAGTGCAAAATGCGTATTTACTTAATTTGAATTATGATTATCCTATTAGACTTCAATATTTGAAAGATAAAGATGAAACACTGAGACAATTAAAAAATGCTGCTGAGCAAGGGTTATTAGGAGAATTTATAGGTTCAGTTGGAGATTTGGAAGCTGAACGTGTTCGATTAACAGAAGCAGTAACTAAACTTGATGCAGAACTAAAGGATTTTAATATTCATCCTGAATATCGTGCGATTCAACGTGAAGCAAACGAGATTACTAAAATGATACAGGATGAATTGAATGAAAGAAATCTTTCAGAGCAATTACTTAAAAGGTATAAGGAAAATTTAAGTGCGGAAATGGATATTAGCGTTAAATATGTAGAAGATATTTACAAGGACGTTGGTCTTCAATTTCCAGATAAATTATCAAAATCCTTAGAAGAAATTAGAAATTTTCATTCACAAGTGATTCGTAATAGGAAAGACTATTTGACTTCGGAAATCAAAAAAATCGAAAAAAGAATATCAGTTCATGATATATCCATAAAATCTCAATCAGATAAAAGACGGGACTTAATGTTGATATTACAAACACATGGGGCATTAGATGAACATTTTAAATTACAACAACGACTTTTTGAAAAGCAACAAGCTCTAAGTGCCGTCACTAATAAAATATTAAACCTTAGGAAATTTCAAGAGGGTAAGAGTGATTTAAAGATTGAAAAAGAGGATTTATTAAAAAGAATGCGAAGGGACTTTGGTGAAAGAAAAGACATAGTTGACGAAGCTATTAAATACTTTAATCAAAATTCTCAGGCTCTTTATAATGAATCCGGTAATTTATCTATTGATGTTGCTGATACTGGGTATAAATTTAAAGTGGATATTATGCGTTCTGCTAGTCAAGGAATAAATGTAATGAAAATTTTATGTTATGATTTAACATTAGCAGAGTTGAGGGCAAATAAACTCGATAGTCCCGGATTCTTGATTCACGATAGTACAATTTTTGATGGAGTAGATGAAAGGCAAATTGCAAAAGGGCTCGAACGTGCCTATGAACTTTCTAGTAAATGGAAATTCCAATATATTTGCACATTAAACTCTGATATTATTCCCTACAAGGAATTTTCTTCGGGATTTACAGAAAAATTTGAAAAATCCATTTGTTTGAGATTGGATGATTCGACAAATGAAGGCGGTTTGTTTGGATTTAGATTTTAAAGCTTTCTTGTCCCGTAGTAGGAAGTATCAAAGTCGTCTCTGAAATAACAGAGGAAGGGGATAAGTAGTATTTTACGTAATGTTTTTAGGCTGTTGTTTAACTATTGCAGGGCTGTCGTTAAGCTATTTTGACCTTTCGCATATCATTTCTGACAATAAAACTGTCAATTAAACAGAAAAACCCCCTATAAACTATTGTTTTACAATATATTGATAATCAATAAGGTGGCCCCGCTAGGAATCGAACCTAGATCAGAAGTTCCGGAAACTTCCATACTATCCGTTGTACTACAGAGCCAATAGTGAAAGGAATGTAAAAGTAGAAAGAATTTAGGATTAGATCGTTCTATTCTTCTTCTGTTGCTTCATGAAAAATTACATGCTTATGGTTTTCCTTCACAAAGTTGCACCAATGGCAATCTTCTTTACCGCAGCCCTTGCTAAATTCATGGTTTTGTATTTTTCGCCAGGTATCGGTTATCTGTCCAAGAACAATGGCTATGTCTTCTTGTGTAATGATGATTTTTTCGGTTTTATATGCATCTTTCACCGGTTCCACAAAATCAAATTCAGAACTTACTGCATTCCAATTATTGTATTTCTCATTGTCCAATAGAATTTTGTAAAAAACAGCTTGCCTCCAGTAGTCACCACCTATTTTATCATCACCCACCGGCCCTTTTAATTTCTTTTTAGCCCTTTCATAATTACCCGTTTTATAATCTACCACGTTTACATTCTTTCCCTCAAATTCAAGCTTATCCAGTTTGCCATTCAGAGGGACACCTTCCACTTCTACATTCCGGATATTTACTTCGAGGTTTACAATTTTATTCCACTTATTTATATAAAAGTCATAATAGGGTGGAAGTATTTTATGCCCGTAGTCTTTTCTCCGCAGGTATTGGTCTTTAGTAAATAATTCCAGGTTTCTTTCCATAAACCTGTCAAAATCCTGAAGCATTGTTTCTTTAGATGGAAATATATTATTGTTGGTTTTCATTTTTTCAAACAAGGCCTGCAAGGTATAATGCACCGCACTTCCAAATACCATCGATTCACTCATTGCCGCAGGTATCCGTATCACATTCATGTAGTAAAACTTGATAGGGCATTCCAGGTAGTTATTCAGATTTGTTACGCTCAGGGAATATTTTTCCAGAATTGCATCAATGTAGCTCTTATCAATAAGTTCAATTTCCGGGACGGATTTGCTCGAATACTGTAATTGCAGGTATTCAGAAACTGTATTTTCATCTGCAAATTCTTTCTTTTCAATAATACCTGTGCCTTCAATTAACTCTCCTACAAAGGCAGAACGTTCTATAACTTTATCCCCACCGTCCTTTGATAAAAATGAAATGGCAAGGTGAGTTTTGGCCCTTGTCATAGCTACGTAAAATAACCTTCTGGCTTCTTCTAATTCGTCAACAATATAATTATCAGAAGTAAGATTATCAGGCATACTGAACTCAAAATGCCCGGAGGATTTCTTGTCATCCCAGGTATTTTTATTGCAACCTATTAAAAAAACATATTCATATTCCGTACCCTTGGAACTATGCGCTGTTATAAGATTTACACCATCAGCCACAGCAGACACTTTTTCAAGGTTCAGCCGGATATTATTGTTTTTCATGGTTTTAATCATGTCCAGCAACCGTTGAAGAGAAATATCGGGATTTTTATGAGTTTCCGATTTGATGAATTTGAACAGGCATGTTACAACTTCCATCAACCAAGCCTTATCGGGTGACTGAATAATAGTTTTTAATACACCCGCCTCACGAATTACTACTTCAAACAATACTTGTAAAGTGAGATCATTAACTTTTTCTAAAATGCCTTCTAAAATGTTACTTGTTTTTTTGAGCCCATTTACTTCAGTTGTACTAAAGAGGTCAGGTGGTGCTCCCCCCTCCTCACTTATAGCTTGGCGTAAAGTAGTTTTTTCATTTCTCCAGTTAAAGTTTTTTTGAGCAACCTGCCTGGTTAGGCGTGCTATATCAATGGAAGGTATTTTAAAAAATTCATAGTGCAAAATTTCAAAAAGTATCGCGTCGCCATTTTCTCCATTTGATTCTACAGAAATATATTCTAACATATTAAGTAGATTCTTCACTAATGGTATTTCCAGAATATTGATATTTCGCTTCATGTTGAAACGAATATTTTTCTTTTCAAAATAATTAACGATATCATCCACCTGCCGGTGATTGCGAAATATAACGGCAATTTCAGAAGGCTTTACTTTTTCGGCAGAAATAAGTTTCTCGATTTTATCTGTTATGCAAATTGCTTCATTGGCGGGATTGGGATATTCAATTATCTGAGGTGGTATGTTCAGGTTTTTAATAGAGGCTTTTGCTGCCACCAAATCTTTACTTAGGGACGCATCAATATTTATAAACCGTTCTTTATTTTTTTCAATCAGGCATTTAGCCGAATCTAAAATGTTTTGAGTTGAACGATAATTTTCTGTCAATACAATTTTAAGTAATCCGTCGGAATATTCATCGGCAAAGTCTGTTATGTTCTTGACATTTGCATCCTGGAAAGAGAAAATAGACTGATCATCGTCACCTACCACAAATACGTTCGGGGAATCCCAATAACTAATTAAATGCTCCAATAACTGCTTCTGAGAACCGCTTGTATCCTGGAATTCGTCAACTAAAAAATATAAATAACGCTCCTGGTAATTGAGAAGAATATTTTCGCTTTCTTCAAATGCTTTTAGCACCCATAATATCATATCGTTGAAAGTATAACGCCTCTTTTCCTGCATCATGGCCTCATACTTGGGATAAAGGTTAACTGCCTCGCGCAGCTTCTCCATTCTCTCCGTTTCTTCCTTTATGGCCCCTGTTTTTAAATCTCCCTTCTTAAATTTTTTTGAATTTACTTTGTAAATGTATTCATCTCTGGTTGGCAGATCTTGTAAGTAGGCATCAATTTTATCATTTAAAAATTTTACCGACCAATTCTCTTTTTTATAGCGTTCATAAAGGTTTATAAGTTTTTTAACTTCATAATTTACATCACTTTTAAAATTTTTAAGCCTGCTTTCAATGGGCAGATTTTTTAGCAATTCATTAAATAATTCCAGTTGCTCAAGGTCAGAAATAGCTTCCATGCTTTGCCTTCCGAAGTAAGAGGTATTGTCCTGTATCACTTCATTGCAAAAGGAATGAAAGGTGTGAATGTTTACCCTGTAAGCTGCAGGCCCAATGAGGCTAAACAGCCTATTGCGCATTTCCACTCTGCCGGTATCGGTATAGGTAAGGCAAAGGATACCATGTGCCGGGGTATCTGTCTGCTGCAGAATTTTACCTATGCGTGTGGCAAGAATTTGAGTTTTCCCTGTTCCCGGACCTGCAATAACAAGGACAGGCCCTTCAATATTTTCTACGGCTTTTCGCTGGGCAGGATTGAGTTTATCGAAGGCCTCTGTAAAAGCCTGTTCATATTGTGATGGAAATTTCGCCATGTTTATTAAGGTCTCAACTCAAACTTTTCTCCCAGATACAGCTTGCGTGCTTCGGGATCATTGGCAAGCTCTTCGGTGGTTCCCGCTTTTAATATTCTTCCTTCATAAAGAAGGTAGGAACGGTCGCAGATAGAAAGGGTTTCGTGTACGTTGTGGTCTGTTATCAATATGCCTATATTTTTCTTCTTAAGGGCAGAAATGATTTTCTGAATATCTTCAACTGCGATAGGATCAATACCTGCAAAGGGTTCATCCAACAGAATAAAAGAAGGACTAACTGCGAGGCAACGGGCAATCTCTGTGCGCCTTCTCTCTCCGCCTGACAGCACATCACCTTGTGCATCGCGAATATGGTTTAACCCAAATTCTTCCAAAAGAGATTCTACTTTGTTTTGTTGTTCCTGCTTTGAAAGCGATGTCATTTCGAGCACCAGTTTCAAATTATCTTCTACGGTTAACTTGCGAAATACCGATGGCTCCTGCGGTAGGTAGGATATCCCCATCGTAGCCCTTTTATACATAGGTTCTCCTGTAATGATAGTGTCGTCCAAAAATATTTCGCCGGCATTGGGTTTTACTAACCCAACTATCATGTAAAATGTAGTTGTTTTCCCTGCGCCGTTGGGTCCTAGCAGTCCTACAATCTCACCTTTGCGGACTTCAACAGATACATTATTTACAACCGTGCGGCGTTTATATTTTTTTATAAGATGTGAAGTACGTAGTATCATGGTCAGTTTTAATTCGGACTGCTAAGATACGAAAGCATCCAACGTCATCAGATAGTTTCCATACCCGCTTTTTAACAAAGGCTGAGCAAGTTTTTTCAGCTGGGTATTATCTATATATCCCATACGGTATGCTACCTCTTCAATACAACCTATTTTTAAGCCCTGGCGTTCTTCAATTACTTGTACAAACTGGCTCGCCTGCATGAGCGATGCAAATGTCCCTGTATCAAGCCAGGCCGTGCCTCTGTCAAGTACGCTCACTTTCAGTTTGCCCATTTTCAGGTATTCCTTATTTACATCAGTAATCTCATATTCGCCCCGGGCGCTTGGCTTTAAGTTTTTGGCAATTTCCACCACCGAATTATCATAAAAATACAAGCCGGGTACAGCGTAGTTTGATTTTGGTTTTGCAGGCTTTTCTTCAATGGATATTACCTGGTTGTTTTTATCAAATTCAGCTACACCATAGCGTTCCGGATCAGAAACGTGGTAGGCATAAATAATTCCTCCGTCCGGATTGTGATTAGATTGTAAAAGCCTTCCCAATCCGCCACCATAAAATATATTATCACCCAAAACCAGGGCTACTTTTTCATTTCCAATAAATTTTTCTCCTATTACGAATGCCTGTGCAAGACCATTAGGAACCTGTTGTTCAGCATATTCGAAAGTGCAGCCCAGTGCTTTTCCGTCTCCCAGCAGCCTCTTAAACCCCGGCAAGTCATAAGGTGTTGAGATAATGAGTATTTCCTTTATTCCCGTCATCATGAGTACAGATAAGGGGTAATATATCATAGGTTTATCGTAAATAGGCATTAACTGCTTGCTGAGAGCCAGTGTAAGCGGATGTAATCGTGTGCCTGAGCCGCCTGCGAGAATGATTCCTTTCATATAGAAATATTAAAATTTGCCACTAAACTACAAAATAACACCTAATTCTTAATTTCTAATTCCTAATTCCTGATTTTTGATGCTATCTTTGAGCCAAAATTCGTAATCATACTATGAAATTTGCAACAAAAGCTATCCATGCAGGGCAAGAACCTGACCCTTCCACAGGAGCTATAATGACTCCTATTTTCCAAACTTCTACCTATGTGCAGGCGGCACCCGGCAAACATAAAGGATATGAATATTCCCGCACTCATAATCCTACACGTACAGCACTGGAGGCTAACCTTGCTGCGCTGGAAGAAGGCAAATACGGACTTTGTTTTAGTAGTGGCATGGCAGCTGAAGATACCGTTGCTAAACTATTGAAACCCGGCGATGAGGTTATTTCTACTAATGACTTATATGGTGGTTCATTTCGAATGTTTACCAAAATATATGCCAATTATGGGATAAAGTTTCATTTCATTCCTATGGCGGATCACAAATTAGTGGAAAAATATATCAATAAGAAGACCAAGCTTATCTGGATTGAAACCCCTACTAATCCCATGCTTAATGTTATTGATATTAAAGCCATTTCTGCTATCGCTAAGAAAAATAAAATATTGGTGGCGGTTGATAATACATTTGCAACACCTTATTTACAGACCCCTTTAAAACTTGGGGCAGATATTGTTGTCCATTCAGTAACGAAATATTTAAGCGGGCATTCTGATGTTATTATGGGCGCCATTGTTTGCAATAATGATGGTTTAGCAGAACAATTACGTTTTATACAAAACAGTTGCGGCGCTATTCCTTCTCCTCACGATTGTTTCCTCGTTTTAAGAGGTGTTAAAACCTTGCATATCCGCATGGACAGGCATTGTGAGAATGCCATTAAAGTTTGCAAATATTTGCTTACTCATCCTAAAGTGGGCAATGTTTATTTTCCAGGCATGCCTAATCATAAGAACCATAAAGTGGCCAAAGCACAGATGAAAGCCTTTGGAGGAATGGTGTCTTTTACACTCAAAGCAAATAATATTAAGGAAGCGCATAAAGTGCTTTCCCGTTTTAAGGTGTTTTCTCTGGCTGAATCCTTAGGCGGAGTCGAATCGCTTTGCGGGCACCCTGCTACCATGACCCATGCTTCTATTCCTAAAGAAGTACGTGAAAAGTCGGGTGTGGTTGATTCGCTCATCAGGCTGAGCGTTGGCATTGAAGATGTAGGTGACCTTATTGAAGATCTGAAACAAGCATTAAAGTAAAGATGATAGACTTAACAGGAAAACATGCAATGGTATGCGGGAGCACACAAGGCATAGGTAAGGCCTCTGCTATTTTACTTGCCAACCAAGGTGCAAGTATTACCTTGGTTGCACGTAGTGAAGATGCTCTGAAACAAACTCTGAAAGAATTATCTACTAATTCTTCTTCACAAAAGCACGATTATGTTGTGGCAGATTTTAATCAACCGGAAGAGTTGAAGAAAAGCGTGGAAAAATATTTAATCGGAGGAACAGACTTTCACATTTTATTGAATAACTCCGGAGGCCCTCCCGGTGGAGAGATTGTAAATGCAAAAGCGGAAGATTTTATTCAAACATTCCAGCGTCATTTAATATGTAATCATATACTTGCGCAGCTTCTTGTTCCCGGAATGAAGAAGAATAAATATGGAAGGATTATCAATATTATTTCCACATCTGTCAAAGAACCTATTAAAGGATTGGGCGTATCTAACACTATTCGTGCTGCGGTTGCTAACTGGTCTAAGACCATGTCAATAGAATTAGCCGCTTTTGGAATTACTGTAAACAATGTACTTCCCGGCTCTACGGATACAGTGCGTATTGAAGAGATTATAAAAAATACTTCGGCTAAAACAGGTAAAAGCGCCGAACAGGTAAAAGCAGATATGATAAGTAAAGTACCTGCCGGAAGATTTGCTAATGCTGAAGAGATTGCTAATGCCGTTGCTTTTCTTGCTTCCCCCGAAGCGGCATATATCAATGGCATTAATCTGCCTGTTGATGGCGGAAGAACAGGCTGCCTGTAATTTTATCTATGACAACAAATATCCATATTCGCCCTGTTAAAGAAACCGATGCTGATGCGGTACAAGCGCTTTCAGGTCAGTTGGGATACCATTTAAGTTTTGAGGAGACTGTTGAAAATATCCGGGAAATACTTTCTAACAAAGACCAGGCGGCTTTTGTGGCCTGCATGGATGACGCTATAATAGGCTGGATACATATTTTCAGGACTGTTCGTCTCGAACTAAAATCTTTCATTGAAATAGGAGGATTGATTATTGATGAAAACTATCGTAAACATGGTGTTGGGAAGCTATTGGTAAATTCCGCCATTGAGATGGCAAAAGAAAAGCATGTTCGGAAAATACGGGCACGTTGCAATAAAAAGCAAATTGAAGCCCATAAGTTTTATAGAGCGTTGGGTTTTGCAGAGTCTAAGGACCAAAAGGTTTTTGAGCTGACCATTGAATAATAGATTTAATAAGGTATAAGGGCTTTTTACTGTATACTGTAAAAAATAATAGTCGTGACCGAACCATTATGATGTTAATCACGTCTACTATAATGAGAATAGAATAATATTGTATACTTTATTGCGTTTAAGAGAATTATGAAAAGAAACCTGGTAATAGGAGTGGTATTGATAGTTTTCTCTGCCTTTGTAGTTCAATCTTGCGAGCAGAGCGGATGTGGCAATGCACATACCAGTTCATATAATGCGCATGAAAGTCAAAAAATGACCGGTAACTGTATGGGTTGTCATAATCCTAACGGTGGCGGTTCCGGCTGCTTTAGGGTTGGAGGAACAGCTTTTGACAGCATTCCTGGGGATAGCGCCGTTCGGAATGCAGTGGTGAAATTATATACGCAGCCCAATGGGGGAGGAGAACTTGTGGTTACCCTTCAGGTGGATCAAAGCGGTAACTTTTACACTACATCACCTGTTTCTTTTGCAAACGGTCTGTATCCTGCCATAACATCAACGACAGGAACCCGGTATATGCCAAGTGCTGCTTTTACAGGAGCCTGCAATAGTTGCCACGGGGTTACAAATGCTAATCTTTGGGCAGATTAAAAAGTAAATTCAACATGCATAAAAATTTATTACTGTTTTTTTCTTTGTTCATTATTGCGAATAATTGTTTTTCCCAATCGTTAATAGATTCAAGTCATTCCCAACAATTGCCTCCTACATGGAATGATACACGTTTAATAAACTCACCCACTACCAAAACGGTGGCTCCGGGTTTCATGGAAGTCTATTTTATGCACCGCCTCGGCAACATAGGCACTGCATCTAACGGGGGATTCCATACGCTTTATGGTTTTGATGTGGCTTCGGATGTTTTATTCGGATTTGATTTTGGCATTACAAAAAGATTTATGATTGGTGTTTGCAGAAGCAAGGCGCAGGAATTGATTGATGTTTACGGTAAGTATCGGTTATTAGATCAGAAGATAGGTGGTTCACCTGTTTCCATTGCTTTGAATGGAGATTTTGGAATTACTCCCGAAGACACCGGTACGTTGTATAGCGGTTCACTGGAATCTGAAAGCAGAAGAAATATATCTGACAGGTTTTCATATCTCTCGCAACTAATTATTGCTTCAAGGATCACTAAAAACCTTTCGGTAGAGGTTGTTCCTACTTTCAGTTACCGTAATCATGTTATTGAGACTGAAAACCTTAATAACAATACCTATGATGAAAATGCTATTCCTGCACTTGGAATTGCCGGTAGGTATATGTTCAACCGGACCATAGGCATAGTGGTAGATTACACGTATATTATGTCTCAATACAGGACTGATAATCCGACACCATATTACAATGTACTTTCGGCAGGAATAGAGCTAAACACCGGAGGACATGTTTTTGAGATTAACCTGAGCAATGCTTCGGGACTGGTGGCTAATAACTTTATTCCCAATACTACCGACACCTGGCTTAAGGGCGGTTTTAAACTTGGATTTACCATTGCCAGGAGCTTTGGTATCTAAAATAAATTTGTTTTCAAAGAACTATTTATTGTGCCAGATTTCAAAGATAAAGCATAATAAAGCGGTTTCTTAAAAAGTCATTGACCTTACTTAATTAGGAATTAAAATCCCCTATAAAATAGGGTGCCATATCCTGCACTGTTAATAAGTCTCTCCAATATGCGGAGATTTAGAGGGTTGTTTTTCATTTTTAGCCCTTTTTTAACATTTCAAAATAAGACGAATTTTCACAGATTACAATTCATGTTTTTAGGTGTTAACACATTGTTTTTCTGTTTGTTGTAAATGAGAGTCCGGAAAAGGTAAAATTCTCATTTTGAGGGTCAATGTAATGAATTGAAAAGTGGTTTTGGGAAAAGTCATTGACTTTATTCTGTCCAATCGCTCGCAGTATTTATCTATTTTTGCCGTCCTTAATTAAGATAAACACATAACACAATATGAAAAAAGCAGAGATTCAAACAGCAAAAGGTAACATGAAAGTGGAGCTTTATGAAAAGGATGCACCCGGAACGGTTGCCAACTTTGTAAAATTAGCCAAAGAAGGTTTTTATGACGGGCTTACATTTCACCGCGTTATACCCGATTTTGTAATACAAGGCGGTTGCCCCAATGGCACAGGAACAGGCGGGCCGGGATACACCATTATGTGCGAAACTTCGGGCGAAAACCAATATCACGACAGAGGAGTATTGAGCATGGCGCATGCCGGAAGAAATACGGGAGGTTCCCAATTCTTTATTTGCCATAGTCGCACCAATACCAAACATTTAGACAGGCAACACACTTGCTTTGGAAAGGTGGTTGAAGGCTTGGAAGTGATTGATCAAATAAAGCAAGGAGACGTAATTAACAAGATTGTAATTACGGAATAATTTTTATTTCCCGTTTCGTATATACTCTAGTGCTCTTTGCATAATTGGGTCATTACGGTTCGGCCTAAATGGAGTTGTATAGTTTACTTTAATATCGGGTACAATACCGACACGCTGTGTTTGTCTTCCATCTGCATAAAACCAGCCCAGCCCGGTAAAATTAGCAGAATAATTGCCCGGGAATGCTACTGTTGCTATGTCACCATCCGCCCCTGCTGTTTGTGTACCAATAACTACGTCGTTTGGTGCAAGTTGCAAAACCATAGTCAGGTACTCCGCTGAACTTGCCGTGGAATGATCAACCAGAATAATTACTTTGCCTTTATAGTAGTTTTTTTTACTTCCTACCTTACTTGAAAAAGGAGCAATTTCAGGATGTTCGTAATACTTAAGGTATCCCGGATATCTATAGTCCGGCTGAGTATAGGATGCTATATACTTTCTCCCTTTGACTAATTTATTCCCAAGTTTAGCGTGAATATTGCTACTCGGATAATCCCGATTATCTATTACTAGGTAATCAATCCCTTTCATTTGCCTGAAAATCCTATTGATTTCCTTTCTCTTTAATAAGCCCATATAAATATAACCAAATTTCTTTCCGGAAACGCTATCTGTTTTTATCTTAAATGAATTCTTTTGATAGGTAGAATAATCATATTTTATCATTGCCATCAGTTCCTTTCCAGAGTAATTTCTTACAGTTGTTCTGATTATCTTTCCTTCCCGTAAAATAACTAATATGGAAGAATCGTTTTCAGATACAATTATGCCATTATCAAACCCAAAGTGAGCAAAACTTTCATTTGAGGCCGAGTGATGTGCCCGCACATCTTGCCATAATGCCTTTATCGATTTTCCATTTATACTAATAATTTCATCGTGTTTCTTTATGTTAAATAAATTGGCTAAATAATCACTTGTTATATACCAAATAGTTAGGGTATCATTATGATAAAAAGCAGCAAAGGGTGGAACTTTATATTTTAAGTAAGATTGCTTATCTGGGTCTTCAACAAAAGTAGCATGGCTATCATCCGTTCTTGCAGTTATCCATTCTATTGCACGATAATATTCCTCCTGGTTTGGCGCATTTATAAAAATGGGTATAGCTCTTTCAAGCGACATGTTCCAATTGGTATCCATTAAATATTTGTCGGGGAAATAATAATCAATAATATTCCAGTATCTCGCAAGCGAAAGAAACCGGTATGCCTCATTAGGATAGACCATTTCAGGATATGGTTTTTCTTTTATTTCGGTGGTGCCTTCCCAAAAATAGGTGCCCACATATTTATTTTTAAATGGCTTGTGATTTTTTTTTACTCTTTGCAAATAGTTACATACCAGAGAACTTAAGATAGTTGTATCATCCATCCATTTGAAATCAGCATTTATAGCTAATGAATCGGGATGATTGAAAGAATTTTTTATGGTTTTCAATTCACCCAATCTTTGGGCTATAGATAACAAAATATGATTGAATTCCTCCTTGGTTTTTGAATCTTTGACTTTTGGATAGTTATTTGTCAATACGGTATCCCAATCAATATTGCTTTTAGATACGGCAGGATGATAATATTTCAAAAATCCCCAAACTTTGCAAAATGCAGCAAGGTTTTTAACCTGCAAATCGCTTTGAGAGTAACCAATTTGAAAGAATGAAATAAAACAAAGAAGAAGAGAATATTTTTTCATGAGTTTATGTAAACTCAAAGGTAGCATTTTTTCTACCTCTCCTCGTACTGTCCTTTATAGTATTTCTGATATTCTCCGGAGGTAACATCGTTCAGCCATTTTTCATTGGCGAGGTACCAGGTTACTGTTTTTTCCAGTCCCCGTTCAAAGACAAGAGAGGGTTTCCAGCCTAATTCATTTTGTATTTTGGTGGAGTCAATGGCATAGCGAAGGTCATGCCCGGCACGGTCTTTTACAAAGGTTATCAGCTTGGCAGACTCCCCTGCTGGGCGGTTCAGCTTTTTATCCATTATCTCGCAGAGCAGTTTTATAAGGTCAATGTTTTTCCATTCGTTGTTTCCACCTACGTTGTATGTTTCTCCAACTTTCCCTTTGTGAAATGCCAAATCAATGGCAGCAGCATGGTCTTCTACATAGAGCCAGTCGCGCACGTTTTCACCTTTACCGTAAACAGGCACAGGTTTATTTTCTTTAATATTATGTATGGCCAGCGGAATCAATTTTTCAGGAAAATGATTAGGGCCATAGTTATTGGAACAGTTAGAAATAACTACCGGCATGTGATAGGTGTGATAGTAAGCCATTACAAAATGGTCGGAGCTGGCTTTGGAAGCGGAGTAGGGGCTGCGAGGGTCGTAAGGGGTGTATTCAGTAAACAACCCTTCAGCGCCCAATGAACCGTATACTTCATCCGTAGAAACATGGTAGAACAAACAGTTATCATAATTATTTGCCCAGTGTTTTTTTGCTGCATTTAATAAGTTGATGGTGCCTATAACATTGGTCATGGCAAATTCAGTAGGATGGGTGATGGACCTGTCCACATGCGATTCTGCCGCCAGGTGAATCACTCCGTCAAATTGATGTTTTTTAAAAAGTTCGTCAATAAAAGTACCGTCAACAATGTCTCCCTTTACAAAAGTATAGTTAGGCTTTTTTTCAATATCGGTAAGGTTTTCCAGGTTGCCCGCATACGTGAGCTTGTCCAGGTTCACGATTTTAGAATTGGGATAAGTATTCACAAAACGGCGTACCACATGCGAGCCGATGAATCCTGCTCCACCTGTTATTAATATATTTTTTAAGTTTCTCATCGTAATTCCTAATTTTTAATTCTTAATTAATTAAAGGCTCCAGTATCCGAATTTTTTGATCTTCCCGCGATAGATACCCTTTACATCGGTAATTATTCCCTGAGGAGTTAATATGGATGAAAAAAAGTTTTCGTCGTAATTGAGAAATTGTTTATGATTTACCGCTATAATTACTGCATCATAATCTTTACCGGGTTTGTCTACTAACTCAAAACCGTATTCTTCTTTCAGTTCATGTGAATCTGCCAGCGGATCCACTACATCCACCTTCAATGAAAATGATTTTAATTCTTTTATCACATCGGCAATACGGGAGTTGCGGATGTCTTTTACATCTTCTTTAAAAGTAGCGCCCATCACCAGCACTTTGGCTTTGGATATATCTTTACCGGTAGCAATAATTTTCTTTACGGTATTTTTAGCTACGTAAAAACCCATGGAGTCGTTCACATAACGGCCTGAATTTATTACGTGGGTATGATAACCCAACGCCTCTGCTTTATGGATTAGGTAGTAAGGATCAACGCCAATACAGTGGCCGCCTACAAGCCCCGGTGAAAATTTTAGAAAATTCCATTTGGTGCCTGCGGCTTCTAGTACTTCATAGGTATTAATATTAAGCCGGTTGAAGATGAGTGAGAGTTCATTCATCAATGCAATGTTCACGTCTCTCTGTGTGTTTTCAATAATTTTAGCTGCCTCGGCAACCTTTATAGAGGAGGCTTTATGCACGCCGGGTTCCACAATAATGGAATATGTTTTGGCAATATTATCCAGAGCTTCCGCATCGCAACCTGAAACTATCTTAACAATTTTGGTGATGGTATGTACCTTGTCGCCGGGATTAATACGTTCAGGAGAAAAACCGACTTTAAAGTCTTTTCCCATTTTAAGCCCTGAGAATTTTTCCAGCACCGGAACGCAATCATCTTCGGTACAACCTGGGTAAACGGTGGATTCATATACTACGTAATCTCCTTTCTTCAACACTTTGCCAATGCTTTCACTGGCTTTAATAACGGGGCTAAGGTCAGGTTTATTTGCCTGGTCAACGGGTGTTGGAACGGCCACAATATGAAAGCTCGCTTTTTTTAGTCCATCCAATGAGTCTGTAAATTCAATATCGCAATTTTTGAATTCGTCGGAATGCAATTCCCCGCTAGGGTCAATGCCTTTTTTCATCAACTCTATGCGCTCTTTGTTAATGTCAAAGCCGATCACAGAGACCTTTCTGGCAAAAGCAAGAGCAATGGGCAACCCTACATATCCCAATCCGATTATAGAAACCTTTGCTTTCTTGTCAATAATATCCTGATACATTTTATTTTTGTTTTGATGCGTAAATTCTTTCTATTATTTCAACCACCTTCATTCCTTCCAGTGCGTTGGTAGATGCTGTGGACCCATTTCTCAAGGTGTTGACTACATTTTCAATTACATAATGATGATTAGCTGCCGAACCTTTATATGTGCCATAGTCATTGGCTGCATTGGTAGGAGGGAGTTTGGGCTTTTCTACATTCTTAACATGGCAGTATTCTACAATATCCATGTATTGCCCCCCTAATTTCACCGTGCCGTTTTCAGCAACAATGGTTAAGCTGCTTTCAAAATTATGATCCCATACGGAGGTAGAGAAGTTGAGGCTGCCCATGCCTTGTTTCAAAAATTTAAAGCTAACGGCACCGCTGTCGTCAAACTGAGTATTTTGAGTATGCGTGAAATTATTAAAATGCCCTTTAATATCATAAATATCGCCGAAGAGCCAATACATCATATCAATAAAATGTGAGAACTGTGTAAACAGCACACCTCCATCCATATCCAGTTTCCCCTTCCAGCTGTCGGCTTTATAGTAGCGTTCATCGCGATTCCAGTAGCAGTCTACTTGCACCATGAATATATCGCCCAATGCATTTGACAGCACTAACTCATTAAGCCATTCCGCCGGGGGTGAATACCGGTTTTGCATTACGCAAAATATCTGTTTATTCACTTGCAATGCTTTGAATATAAGGGCTTCACAATCGGTTTTTTTCAAGGCCATAGGTTTTTCACAGACTACATGCTTTTTTGCTTCCAGGGCTTTAAGCGCATGTTCGGCATGAAGGCCGTTCGGGGTACATATACTTACCACATCAATATCGCAATCTGTAATCATATCATTAAAAGAAGTAAAATAGGGTACATCGAATTTTTCAACGCCTGTTTGATCTTCGGGTAGAATATCGCAAAGGGCTATAAGCTCTGTATCGGCATTCCTGCTTATCATTTCAGCATGTCTCTTACCTATATGCCCGCAGCCTATTACAGCAAATTTTATCTTTTGCTCACTCATGATATTATTTTATGGACCGCACCATTTTCTAGCTTGTATTTCTCTTTACTTTCGGGACAGGTAGCCGTGCCGCTTGCATCAAAGTTGAGGCGATGCCCGTATTCACTCATCCAGCCTATTTGTTGGGCGGGGTTGCCTACCATCAGGGCATAGGGTTTTACATGTTTGGTGACTACTGCACCCGCGCCAATAAAGGCATATTCTCCAATATCGTGACCGCAAACAATGGTGGTATTGGCTCCTATGGAGGCACCTTTATGGACTTTTGTTTTGGAATATAGGCCTCGTCTTACAATAGCGCTTCGGGGGTTGATAATGTTGGTAAAAACCATCGAAGGGCCTAAAAACACATCATCTTCGCAAACTACTCCTTCATAGAGCGATACATTGTTCTGAACCTTCACGTTATTGCCTAGTATTACCCCGGAGGCAACCATCACATTTTGTCCCAGGCTGCATTTTTTACCAATGACAGCGCCGGACATAAGGTGGCAGAAGTGCCATATTTTACTGCCTTCTCCAATCTTGCACCCATCATCAATTATAGCAGAAGGATGTATATATATGTCAGTTTCAGAACCCATATTTTTCAGTAAGAATTGCAAAAATAATGAAAAAGGCGGTGTTCGGGCTTCCTATCTATTGCAGCCTTGTATTTCGAGATGAAATTCTTTCTATGAAATCCACCAAAATATAGGCGGAACACAAGATAATAAAGGGAAAGGCGGGCATGAGGAAGCGGGCATCAAAAAAGCGAAATGTAAAGGGGTGAATCAGGATAATGTACAGTGGAATAAAGGGAACAACCAATGGATAGGATAACTTTTTTAAACCGGTGAGGGATAACGCAATCATTCCCAATAAACCCGATAAAAGTATTATCAGGTAAATAAAATAATTAAAAGTAGTTATAAGTTTTCCTAAAATGGGAACTGATTTTCCCCTCTCAAGATACTGCCTGGTAAGGTAACTGTAGAGCATTACGCCCATCATTTTTAAGGGCGCCTCTAAATAATAAACTATTGGTTTTTCTCTTTTAAAAGAAAGCCTGTATTTATTGAGCTTAGTTATAAGTTCAGACTGGTAAGCTGCGACGGTAACTTTATCAACAGAAGGATTTTGCAGCGCTTTAATTAGTCCTTTTAGATGGAGCAGGCTGTCTTTATTATAGGCGGAAGTATAAATATCATCCGGCAGGGAATCATAATGCAGAATAGGTGCCATGCCCTTGTAATGATACTGGAACCAATCAAGATTAGAGGGCTCATTGCAAGCTCCTCCCCAGGATTGTGTGAACCGGAACAAAGGCTTTAAATAGGAGTTGGCTTGTTCGGGATAAAATTCTCCGGCAGTTGTGAAAGGTATGAATTGCTTGTGGGCTTGATAATTACGATAAACCCAACAACCTTCGCATAAAAGAAATGCAATAAGGAATAAAAAAATGGCTTGCATTTTTGCTTTAACCCCGGTGTTTCCTTGAAATAGTATAAGAAAACTACATACTGCTATTAGTCCTACAAATACAGGGCGTATAAATATGACGCATGTTGCCAATGATCCTGCATAAAAAAGATATTGTTTTTGTTGCTTCTGAAAATACCTGCTAAAGAAGTAAACACTAAATATCAATAAAGAAGTGCATAAACTTTCGCTACCTATATAAGCATCGAAAAAATTGGAGAAAGAACTAAGCAGAAAGAGATAAAATGCAAAATAAAAAACGGAATCATTTTTAAAGATATTTTTTGCTGTTAAGGCTAAATAATAAACGCTTGCCGATGCGAAAATAAGTTGCAGAATGAGAAGTGCATTGCATGCCCCTGCCTGTGCGAAAAAAAACCGAAACAATAAATATACTGCTCCATATCCCGGCATACGAAAATCGGGAATATAAGCCCCATGTTGCAGTAGATTATCAATCGGAAGAAGGTAGGAAGAATCGTCACCTTGTGTTGCGCCCCAAATGCCTGAAATATCATGATAGGGATGGTTCAATATTACAGCAAGGAAGAGAATACCTTTAAATAGAAGACCAAGTACAAGCCAGAATACAGGCGAGTACGGATTTCTTAAGAATATTTTTTTTAGAATTTGTTTCAATTTAGACAAAGGTAAATTTTATGCAGCTATAAAGCCTGATTTTAGATATATTTAATACGGAGTAAAGATTAAGTTGTTTACTTTGCGATACTTAAATGAAAGAGAGGTTTATTCATATTGTTGATTTAGATGTGCCCTATCCGGCAAATTATGGTGCGGCTATAGATATGTATTTCCGGATTAAGAGCCTTCATGCTTTGGGTGTAAAGATAATATTACACTGTTTTGAATATGGAAGGGGGAAAGCTTCCCGGCTCAACAATTATTGTGAGCAGGTGCATTACTATCCGCGTAAAAGCATTATGGAGTTTCCTTTCAGGGCTGAGCCATACATAGTATATAGCCGTGAAAATAAGGAATTGTTTGACAGGCTTTTTGCCGATGAGTATCCTGTATTGCTCGAAGGAGTTCATACGTGTGCTCCATTGATGGATGAACGCTATAAACAAAAATCATTTTATGTGAGGATGCATAATGTGGAGAGCGAATACTATGAATATCTGGCAAAGGCTACCGGCCATCCCATAAAGAGATATTATTATACAACAGAGTCGGAGAGGTTAAAAAAATTCGAGAAAAATTTGGACCGTGCTAAGGTTCTTTTTTCTGTTTCTGAGCGTGATCATACGACACTGGCTGCTCAATTTCCCAACGTGGAATATCTGCCTCCTTTCATATATAATGATGTAATTGATTGCAAACCGGGCAGGGGCAGCTATGCTATCTATCACGGAAATTTGGGCGTGGAAGAAAACCGGAGAGCTGCTAAATTTCTAATTCATGACGTTTTCCCGGGTTTAAATGTCCCTCTGTTGATAGTTGGTACCAAAGCCAATACGCTTACTAAAAGCACCAAAGAGTACAATATTGAATTTATAAATTCCCCTACTGCAAATGATCTAAAAGACCTCTTGCAAAATGCGCAGATACATGTGTTGCCTACATTTCAACCAACAGGAATAAAACACAAACTTCTTAATTCCCTATTTTCCGGACGCTATTGTGTGGTTAATCCACCCATGGTAGACGGTAACGGGCTCGCCCAATTTTGCCATGTGGCCAAAGATGTCGATGAAATGAAGAAAATTATCTCGGAGCTTTTTAAGAAGGACTTTCCCCAGGAAGAAATAGAAAGGCGTAAAGCAACATTGCAGAATATTTATTCCAATAGCAATAATGCCCAAAAACTGGCGGATGTTATTTTTGGGAAAGATTGATCTAGCCGTTCAAATGCTTTTTTATTTGGTTTAGCTTGAGCAGAGCCTCAATCGGGCTCAGGTTATCAATATCCGTATTTTGTATGTCCTCTTTTATCTGCTCTAATACCGGATCATTCAATTGGAAGAAACTCAGTTGTAAATTATCATCTGTTTCCGCCGGAGTTACTCCTTTGGCATTTAAAGCAGGGCTGTGTGTATTTTCTAATTGACCCAATACCTCATTGGCACGTTGAACTACTTTTACCGGCATGCCTGCCATTCTTGCCACATGAATACCAAAACTGTGGTTGCTTCCGCCGGGTGCAAGTTTGCGAAGGAATATCACTTTGTTTTTGACTTCTTTCACAGAGACATTAAAATTTTTAATTCGTTTATACAAAGCTGCCATTTCATTCAACTCATGGTAGTGGGTTGCAAATAATGTTTTGGCTTTTGCACCTGGGTGTTCATGGATAAATTCCGCTATGGCCCACGCTATGGAAATGCCATCGTAGGTGCTGGTACCCCTGCCGATTTCATCCAATAGTATTAAACTTCTTTCAGAGATATTGTTGAGAATGCTTGCAGTTTCGTTCATCTCTACCATAAAAGTAGACTCACCGGAAGAAATATTATCCGATGCGCCCACCCTTGTAAATACTTTATCTACTATACCTATCTCTGCATTTTGGGCAGGGACAAAACTTCCCATTTGTGCCATAATAACTATTAGTGCAACTTGCCTCAGTAATGCTGATTTACCCGACATATTGGGCCCGGTTATTACCAATACCTGTTGAGTTTCGTCATCTAAAAAAATATCGTTCGCAACGTATGCTTCCCCCACAGGTAACTGTTGCTCAATAACCGGATGCCTTCCATTTTTTATATCAATTTTTTTGCCTTCGTTAATGTGGGGACGCACATAATTATTCTCTCTTGCAATTTTTGCAAATGAAAGGAGGCAGTCTAACCGGGCGCATAGGGAGGCATTGAGTTGTACCGGTGCGACATAATCTGCAAGGGCAAGAACTAAATTATTAAAAAGCGTTTCTTCCAGTACCAGTATTTTTTCCTCGGCTCCTAATATTTTTTCTTCATATTGTTTCAATTCTTCGGTAACAAAGCGCTCGCAGTTGGAAAGCGTTTGCTTACGTATCCACTCCGGAGGGACTTTATCTTTATGCGTGTGGGTTACCTCCAGATAATAGCCGAATACATTATTAAAACCTACTTTTAATGAGGGTATGCCTGTGCGTTCAATTTCTCTTTGTTGTATCTGCACCAAATAATCTTTTCCCGAAAAAGCAATTTTTCGCAGTTCATCCAGCTCATCGTTTACTCCGCTGCTTATTACATTTCCTTTATTGACGAGCGCCGGAGGCTCCGCTACAATTTCCTTGGTAATGCGTTCGGATATGGTTTTGCACGGATTAAACTGTTCCGATATTTTCTTGAAGTGAGCCTCTCCGGTTGTGGCACATTCCTTCTGCAAAATTTCAATAGCATGCAAAGCATTTTTCAGTTGTACTACTTCACGGGGGGATATTTTAGAAACCGCCACTCTTGAAATGATACGCTCCAAATCGCCGATGGATTTGAGTTGTTGTGCTACCTTCTCCATAAAATCTTCATGGTGGAGAAAGAAATCTACCATGTCTAATCGCTCATCAACCAATAATTTATCTTTGAGTGGGAATGTGATCCATCTTCTTAAAAGCCTTGCCCCCATGGGTGAGCAGGTCTTATCCATTATTTCAAGCAATGATTTTCCTTTTTCGTGAATGGTCTGTACCAATTCCAGATTGCGGATAGTGAACTCATCCAGCCAAACGAAGTGGTCCCTTTCAATCCGGGCTATTTTGTTGATGTGCGCTACCTTATCGTGTTGCGTATCGGCAAGATATTTCAGGACTGCACCTGCGGCAATAACGCCCTCTTTCATTCCTTCTATCCCAAAGCCTTTCAGGGAAAGGGTATCAAACCGTTTCAATAATAATTCGGTTGCATAATCTTCGGTGAATATCCAGCCGTCGAGGGCATAGCTGTAGTATTTATCGCTCCATATTTCTTCGTATTCTTTTTTGTGATCTTTAGCATACAAAACTTCTGTGGGCTGAAAGCTTTGCAACAATTTTTCAATATAATCCCTGTCACCCTGGGCGACTAAAAATTCGCCGGTTGAAACATCTAAAAAAGCAACTCCCGCCTGTTTGCCTTCCCAGTAAACTCCCGCTAAAAAATTATTAGTGTTGTGCTGAAGTACCTTATCATTATAAGAGACCCCCGGTGTTACTAATTCGGTAATTCCGCGTTTCACTAATTTCTTGGCAACTTTGGGGTCCTCTAACTGGTCGCAAATGGCAACCCGGTGTCCGGCACGAACCAGTTTAGGTAAATAGCTGTCCATAGAATGATATGGAAAGCCTGCCAGTTCGGTAGTGGCATTATTACCGATAGATTTTTTAGTGAGTACAATTCCCAGGATATTGGCAACTTGTTTAGCATCTTCTCCAAAGGTTTCATAAAAATCGCCTATGCGGAAAAGAAGTATGGCATCAGGGTACTTTGCTTTAATACCCTGATACTGCTTCATGAGGGGAGTATCCCAGACCGGTATAGGTTCTTTAATCATTTTTATAATGTAGCGTGCTTGCTCTGCTTTATTTGCGAAAGGCGAAAATACAAATAGTTGCGGTAAATCTTTGCATTCATTTTTTTGAAAATGCCGGGCTCCTTTTTGAAAATAAATAAACTACCCTGTAAGCTTTGTTTTTAAAGGTATAGTGCATGGAACAAGGCTGAATTTTTATTTTTAGTTTTCAACACAAAGCCTTGTTTGTTAATAAGTAGTTGCAACAAGGCCAGAGTTTAACCGTATATTTACATCAAATTCATAAAGACCAAAACAATGAATATGATTTCTGACACTATCATCACTATTGAGAAGGAAGCACTCGATACAATACATTTTCCTCAACAAGAAGTGCTAGTAGATACCACGCAAATAGCTCAACGGGTGTATGAAGCCAAAAGAGCGATGAAGCTTGGAAATTTATTCAACGATAAAGTGAAAATACTTTTTGAAGATGCAGAGGGTATGAAGATGGTAGAATCAAGCGTTTGGGGAATGACAGACAGCTATTTGATTTTCAAAAGGGGGACGATGCTTCCCTTAAATCGTATACACGAGATAATTATCTAGATTTTTATTTCTTTAGGAGGGTTAGTGATTGCAGGTTTTAAAAACCGCTTATACCATTGACCGGATTCCTTAATTATTCTTTTTTGGGTTTCAAAATCAATATACACTAAACCAAAGCGAGGGTAATATCCTTCTGCCCATTCAAAGTTATCGGTAAGCGACCAAATAAAATACCCGGCCACTTTATAGCCTTCTTTTTTTGCACGGTAAACCTGGGCAATGTAACTTGAAAGGAAATGGATGCGTTCATGGTCGTGGACTTTATTTTTCTCAGGTTTGTCGGTAAAAGCCGCACCGTTTTCCGTGATGATGATTTTTTTCACCCCTTCATACGAACTGAATTTTTTAATCATTTGGTAAATCGCTTCGGGGTATACTTCCCAGTCCATAATAGTATGATAAACCTTGCGGCGGTTAGCCGGAATTAACCGTGCCTTTATATGAGGCGTAAAGTATGCATGCTTTACTACCTCCCTGGTGTAACATTGTATTCCTATAAAATCAAAGTCAATTTTCATCAGCTTTTCATCTTCCGGGTGAACATATTGTTCTATTTTATTCAGAATAGGGATATCCTTAATGGGGTACCAAAGCCCCAGGGAAGGTTCGATAAATAGCCGGTTAAGTATAGCATCTACCCGGTTTGCTGCAGCCATGTCTTTTGGCCTGTTTGAGTTGGGGGTGGTATAAGAGCAGGAAAAAGTGGTTCCAACATTTGCATCTTTAATTTCTCTTCGTATGGCACGCCCTCCCATTGCCTGGCATAATACGGAATGATGAACAGCCGGCAAAAATTTTTTTAAGCCTCTTTCACCCGGAGCGTGAATACCCATAAAATAGCCGGCACCTGTATATACACTGGGTTCATTAAGAACCATCCAATTTTTAACAGAGTCTTTAAAAGTTCTCGAACAAACAGAAGCATACTCTTCAAACCAATGAATGATATCGCGATTTTTCCAGCCGCCTTTTAACTGAAGGGGCTGTGGCAAGTCCCAATGGTATAGTGTAATCCAGGGTTCTATATTTCTTTTTTTGCATTCATCAAAAATACGGTTGTAATAATCTATTCCTTTATTGTTAACTTTTCCTGTTCCGTCCGGCAATATTCTTGACCATGATAACGAAAAGCGAAAGTTGGGAATGCCAAGGGTCTTAATGATGGAGATGTCTTCGGGGTAACGGTGGTAAAAGTCGCAAGCTATTTCAGGCGTATGGTTGTAAAGTATTTTTTTCTTTTTTGTTGCGAAATGATCCCAAACAGAAGGGCCTCTTTCGTCTTCATTCCAGGCACCCTCCGTTTGGGCCGCCGAAGCAGAAACTCCCCATATAAAGTCCTTGCCGAAGTGTTCACTTTTCAATTCATCGGCCGTATTTTTTTTTGTCATAGTTAACCCGGATATGTTTACTGAAAAATGGTGTAGGGAATATTTTCAGCTATGGTATTATCCAGGCCTTGTCCGGCATGATTGTCAATTATAGTTTCAAGTATTTCTTCCGTTATGTTAGGATAATTTACGTTAATTTTTTTGCCGTCTTTCAGCCAGTCTTTAAATTTATCCCGGTGTTTTGATTTTAGCTTTTTTATAACGGTAACGCCCATGCTTTTAAGCATGGCGGCATTGCAGTGTTGTTCATATTGGTTCTTCATGGGTATCACGAGCAACTTCTTATTTAGAAAGAGGGCCTCGCTTGTTGTTCCGAATCCCGCATTAGAAACAATACCTTTTGACTCTGCCATGCACTCCAAGAAAAAATCCGAATCCAGGGGCTTAACATAAATATTTTTCTCCCTGTATTTTTTCTTGCTTGTTTTCGAAAATACAACCCAATCAACCTCTTTAAATTTTTTCAAAAAGTCAATGATCCGTTCATCACTGTAGGAGGGTAGATATACGGTATAATAACCTTTGTCCTTTATTTCCAGATCCCGTAATTGTTTGCGGATAATGGGTGTGAAAACATTTTTATCAAGGGACTTAAAATGCAAGCCGTAATTATAGGTGGTAGGCGCATAATATTGCAGGATCATTTTACCTAAAATGTCTGTATTTTTAGGTGCAGGTGCTAAAGGATGCAAGGTTGCTACCTGATTGCTTAACCCGATACTTGGTTTTTTTGCCAACTGTGCGGCCCAGCTTGAAACAGGTTCAAAATCGCTGATTATTAAATCGTATTTATCTACGGGTAAGCTTTTTATTTCATGAAGCAGGCGCAAGGAATGCATTTTGCGATAGGTATTCCATAGATCTATTCCACCTCTTTTACCAAAGGTAAAACTCATGCCCGAGAATTGGTAATTTACTTCAAAGGGTAATTTTAGTTCATTCTCCGTTCCGCTTATGAGAACATCAACCGTACATTTTTTTCTTTTTTTCAGAATGGGAACAACTTCCATGGCTCTGGCCAAATGACCATTTCCGGTTCCCTGAATGGCATAGAGGATTTTCATTAGTAAGTAGAACAGCTTTGTGAAGCTATCTTTTTTTGCATCCTGTCTATTTTAATTTAGACGGCGCAAAAATCGGCAGCCTATCTTAAGAAAATGTTAACGAAGCTTTATTAAATTAATAACTTAAGAGCAATTCCATTTAACATTGGAATGCATTACCGGAAAAAATAACACTTCAAAAGCGATAATAAACTAACCTATAGCATCGCATAAAAGAAATTTATTACAGGTATATTCCTGCAAATCAACATAATATATTGATATTTCGAGTTTTAAAGATTTTATTACCGTTCCGTTATTCTTATATATATTTGCGCCTTCAAATTACGTATGAAAATTTCTCTTAATGAGATACTGATATACAGTTGGTGCAAAGCACCGATCCGATTGAACTATATTAACAAACCAAATAAAACATGAAGACGACAATTACGTTAATGGTATTAGCGACAATAACGTTTGCTAAAGCTAAATCGCAGGCTGTTAAAGATACAGCTTCGAAAAAGCATATTCTACAAGATCAGAACCCTTTTGATAATTTGGACCAATCATGGGTGAATGGGAATGACCGTCGGGATTCATCGGTATTTCATATTCCATACTTTACGCCTGAAATTTTTGTGGATTGCAATATGACTTGGTCCGGTAACAATCCGATAGACCAAACTGTAGTTGGCTCAACAGCCCTGGCACGCGATAATGAAATGGATATTTCAGCTTTAGGATTCGGAGGTGACTTTAATTACAACGGAGCGCGAGGAAGATTTATGACACAATTTGGCACCCGTGACGAAGTTGTTCCCCGGAACGATTACAGTACCTATCGTGGACAATATGATATGCAGGATGCATACCGCTATATTAGTGAAGCATATGGAGGTTATCACTTTAATTGCATGCATGGTATCAATGTGGATGGAGGATTGTTCATGTCCTATATTGGACTCAATTCATACTATCAGGTTGAAAATTGGGATTACCAGGCATCATACACATCGGATAATACACCTTGGTTCTTTAATGGAATACGTACCCAAATTTTCCCTTCCAATTTTTTAAAGTTTGAAATATGGGTCATTAATGGCTGGCAGAGTTATGGCAGTTTTAATGATATGCCCGGTTTTGGCGGAAATATTACATGGATACCTAGTTCGAATGTTAAACTTTTAACCAATGATTACTATGGTTCTGATGATGCTGGTTTATTTGGCAGGCACAGAATACACTCCGATAATAGCCTTTTAGTAAGATATTATCATGCGCCTAAATCTAAAAAAGGGGTTACGCAAATGGCTTTTTCTTTGACCGGCGATATTGGCGATGAACAAGGAGACGGAGTAAACGGATTTAATGGTTTCAAGAAAGGGAACGATTCAACCGGCTATGCTCAATATTTTGTGAGCGCTATGTTTTATAACCGGATATGGTTTGCACATGGCAAACTGGCATGGTTAATTGGGGGAGGATGGATGACCAATCCCGGGCGTTACCTTGTTCTTGAACCAACCGGACAGGCAAGTGACCTTCCTACTCCTACGGCCATAGCATTGTCAAATGGATCAGTACTTCAAACAACTACACAAGAAGGCATAGCCCCTTTTACTCAAAACCCCGGTGATCAATTTACTGGCTGGGATTGCTCTACCAATATTGCCTGGATGCCTAATCAAAGTATAGAGTTCAAGCTAGAAGTACTGCACCGCCAGGCTAGTGTAGGTTATTTTGCAGGCCCCGGTGGCGTTACTTCCCCCAACGGATATTCTACTTACCCTGTACTTACCCAAGCAGCTAATGGAACTATTACAGCAATTTCGGGATGGACACCCGACCTTGTTCGTTCAGAAAACAGAATTATTGTTGCTATACTTTTTAGAATATAAGCTAAGAGAAGGAATCATTGCGGTTTTTTTATAGAATATAATTCCCAATCATCAGGCAGGTTAGTATCTTTTATTAATTGATATTTTGCTTTCAGATACTCCCAATTAAGCATAGGGTTTTTATTTTTCCATACCTCACTAAATTGTTTTTCATTAAAAAGGACTAAAGCATCTTCTTGAATAACAGGCAGGGTATCGACCCGTACTTCCCACATATTTATAATTCTTCCTTTAAACCCATAACACTGTACAGCAGCATCAATAGAGAAAGTATAAAGAGTTGGAGAACCATGCTTTATCACCTCGCCCGAAATTTGTTTTTCAATTTTATTGTAGTGATAAAATGGTATGAATACCCGGGTGAAAAATGCTAATTGAATAATCATGCAAAATACCCATAGAGGTTTAATAATTAGCGGTTTCATTGTCTTTAAAAGATTATATATAGCTATATATCCGGGGAAAAATAGCAGGAGGACAAAAGGAAATGAAAGTATCAGATGACGCAAATCCTGAAAAGGAAGTCCCGCCAGAAAAAAAGCGTAGATCACCAAACTCATTATAAAAATCCATGGAATAGTTAAAATTTCCTTTTTAAGGAAAGCCTTCAGGCTTGCCGCCAGGAATACAATCCCTGCATAACAATAAGCAGGATGAAACAAATTAAAAAGGCAAAATACAATATTAGGAAAGGTATAGGATTCATGTCCATCTGCTGTAGAAAAATCGGAATGAAGGAAATTTTTAAAGGACCAATCTTGCAACCATAAATTTAAAAAATCGGATGAGGAGCTTTTATGAATGAGAATATAGGGTAATAAAATAAGGGTGGAAGCCAAACTTGCAATCAGGAAAGATTTTATATGAAACTTTCTAATAAAATAATAAGCCGCACAAATCACAGGCGCAGTTAATACAACAAAAGCAGCATATCTGGTAGCAATGGCAGATGTGGTAAGAATTATAAACCCTATGAAAAATCTACCTTGTTTTTCTTCTTTATACCTTATAAAACAATAGGATGCAGTAGTTATGAAAAGCAAACAAAGACTATCTGCCATTACGGTGAGAGATGCCCTTAAGAGGTAGGGTGACAATAAAAAAAATGCGAATACAAAAAGACGAATGATTCCTGTTTCTTCTTTGTAGAGGATTTTTAAAATCTTTTCGAGATAAATACCGGATAAGATAAGGGATATAATAGAGATAAATTGAAGGGCAAATAGTGGTTTGAAGACAGCCGAAAATATAATTCCACAAATAGGATATGATACAGGCCAGTAATCCTTACCCGGATTAATGCCGTGCTTGGCAAATTCAATCAGGGCATTTGTAAAGCGTAGATATTCATAACTGTCCTGTCCGTATAGGCCGTTAAATCCGGTAATGAAGGTAAAACAAATCATCAGGAAAAATAGGAGTAGGTATAGCCTGTATTCCTCAAATCCGTTAAGAAGTCTGTGTAACACGGTTTTTAGCATCTATATAAGAATTGCACAGCAAAGGTACTTATTAGCGTATAAGTTGGGCCTCTTGGATGTTTTTAAAAGATATAATGCTACCCAACCATTTTCTCTTGTATTCCATCTTGTATAAATGTGTAAATTTGAAAGAAATATGGGCAATAAAGTACTTTTATTTAATCCTCGTAGTGCGAATCATAATCCTCGCATACCCAATTCTATTATGAATATTGCTGCGAGCATTGATGGAAAATATGAATATGTTATTGTAGATGGGAATCTGGAAAGCGATCCACTAAACAAAATTAATTCATATTTGTCAAAAGGAGATATCGGATATTTTGGCAGTACAGTAATGCCGGGCCCTCAGCTTAAGCAGGCTATACCCTTTACTAAAAATATAAAAGAGAATTTTCCTGAAGTAAAGATTATTTGGGGTGGATATTTTGCTTCCAATCATGCCAAAACTATTTTAAATTCAGGTTTTGTAGATGCTGTTGTATATGGCCCCGGCGATAAAACATTTCCTGCTTTACTGGACGCCTTTCAAAATAACACTTCTTTACACGGTATAAACAACTTGATTTTTAAGGAAGGTGAACAAATTGTAAAAGCACCCAAGGACGAGTTGTATGACCAGGACACATTACCGACCTTGCCGTATGACAAATTAAATCTGTTTTATCCTTTATATAAATATCTTGGCAAAACTTATCTTGGCACAAAAACGATTGCCTATCATTCCAGTGTGGGGTGTCCGTTTTCCTGTTCTTTTTGTGCGGTAGTG
>Ga0206858_1058_pt1 | contig 33011 bp, 31 predicted proteins | sample Alteio_BWOrgCont_46_FD_152622 | JGI IMG/M metagenome (GOLD analysis project Ga0206858, IMG submission 152622) | Enriched cells from forest soil in Barre Woods Harvard Forest LTER site, Petersham, Massachusetts, United States -... | ecosystem: Environmental > Terrestrial > Soil > Temperate forest >... | reverse complement strand
TTCATAACCATCGGCATAAAAATAACGGCTGCTGTCTGGCGTATGTATTTCATCCATTAAATAAATAGTGTCGCCTATTTTACCAAACTCATATTTGGTATCTACTAAAATCAAGTCTTGTTTAGCAGCGATTTCTTTTCCTCTTTGAAAAAGTGCCTGCGTGTATTTTTCCAGTATTGCATAATCTTCTGCACTTACAATGCCTTGCTTTATTATTTCTTCTTTAGAAATATCTTCATCATGTCCTTCTTCAGCTTTAGTAGAAGGTGTAATGATTGGTGTTGGAAAAAAATCATTCTCTATCATACCATCCGGCATTGCAGCACCGCATAATTCTCTTTTGCCGCTGCTGTAAGTGCGCCATGCATGGCCTGTAAGATTGCCACGTATTACCATCTCCACTTTAAATGGTTCGCAACGCTTGCCAATAGCAGCATTGGGAGTAGGGGTGCTAACCAACCAGTTTGGACAAATATCTTTCGTTGCATTCAGCATGTATGCAGCGATTTGGTTTAATACTTGTCCTTTATATGGAATAGGTTTTGGTAAGATAACATCAAAAGCCGAGATACGATTGCTTGCAATCATTACCAGCCATTCATCGGCAATGGAATAAACATCCCGTACTTTGCCGCTATAAAATTTTGTTTGATTGGGAAATTGAAAATGAGCCATGCTGCTAAAGTACTTTCAACTGCCGATAATGCCCAATTTTATAGGGGATAGATTTCAACAAGCCGTTGGAAATATTTTTTTTTAAAGAAGTCAATATGTCTTACTTTGTTATAAATCTCACCTAAAATAACGCTATATGAAAAAGAAACTACAGTATCTTATAGTAATAGTATTGCTTAATTTCATCGCAATAGCCTCCTTTGCCCAAACAACGATTAGCGGTAATATTAACAATAGTGTTTCCAACGATAAAGTGCCGGCAGTATCCATTACTGTGAAGGGCGGCTCGCAAGGTACTTTTACAGATGATAAAGGCAAGTTCAAAATTAAAGTAACCAAGCTGCCGGCTACCCTGGTATTTTCTTCCATCGGTTACGACCAGCAGGAAATAACGGTGACAGATGCTGCACAAACCTTGAATGTTTCTTTTGTACCAACGAGCACTTTGGGACAGGATGTGGTGGTTTCTGCAAGTCGCTTGCCCGAAAAAGTAATGACATCACCAGTTAGTATTGAAAGAATAGGAATAGCAACCATTCGCAATTCACCCGCTACTGATTATTATGATATAGTAAAAACATTAAAAGGCGTAGATGTAACCAATTCAAGCTTAACCTTTACATCGGTAACTACAAGAGGTTTTAACGGAAGTGGAAATCCACGTTTTAATCAGTTTGTAGATGGTATGGATAATCAGGCGCCGGGTTTAAGTTTCTCGGTAGGTTCCATTGTAGGGCCATCACAATTAGATGTTGATAATGTGGAGTTATTGCCGGGTGCATCTTCTGCATTATACGGTTCTGGAGGTATGAATGGGACACTGTTGATTACTTCAAAAAATCCGTTCAAATACCAGGGAGTAAGTTTTGAAGTAAAAGAAGGTATTATGCATTTAGGTTCACAAGACCCCGTAGGAGTTTCTCCATATACCAATATATCTGCCCGTTGGGGTAAAAAAGTGAGCGATAGATTTGCATTTAAAATTGGCGGCGAATTAATTGATGCCAAAGATTGGGTAGCACATGATAGTACCAATTATACAGGAGCTGGTACAGGTTCTGCCAATCATACTATCCCTGGTACGAGAGCATCCGATCCTAATTACAATGGAGTGAATGTATATGGCGATGATATTAATGCCAATATGCAAAGTGTTGCAAACTCCGTTCAAACGCAAACACGTAATGGTTTGTTGGCTGCTTCCGGCGGCTCTTACGATGTTGTGGCAAGTATGAATTCTAACTTGCCGGCAAATGCAACACCTCAACAAATTCAATCCTATATAAGTAGCCTGCCTGCAGGTTTTCAGCCATCCGTTACCAATTTGGTTCCGTTTTATTTCGGGTTGAGAAATAATCTTATTCCGAATCAAAACGTTTCCCGTACCGGATATAATGAATCGCAGATTATAAATCCAAGAACGTATATCGTAAAATTAAATGCCGGGCTTTATTACAAACTGACACCTAAAACTGAAGCTTCTTTTCAAGCTTATTATGGCACGGGTAATTCTGTATATACCGGTAGTGATAGATATTCTCTTAAAAACTTAATGATTGGACAATATAAACTGGAAGTAAGAAATGAAAACTGGTTTGTAAAAGCATACACTACGCAGGAAAATTCTGGCGATGCTTTTAATGCAACCATTGCAACAGACTTATTTGATGAAGCATGGAAACCAAGTACCACTTGGTTTCCGCAATATGTAGCAGCTTATTTTCAAACAATTGCTGCAGGGGGAACACAAAGTATGGCTTATGCCAATGCTCGTAACTTTGCAGATATTGGTCGTCCTGTTGCAGGATCTGTAAACTTTGATACAACCTTTAATAAAGTAGTAAGCCAGGCAATTCCAAAAGGAGGTAAATTTTTAGACAGGACCTGTTTATACAATATAGATGGTCAGTATAATTTAAAGCAGTATGTAAAATTTGCAGATGTATTGGTAGGAGCAAGCTATCGTTTATACAGATTAAATTCTCAGGGTACTTTGTTTGCTGATACAACCGGACCAATTAATACCAGTGAGTTTGGTGCATACATACAGCTTGCAAGAAAATTCATTGACGATAAATTGAAATTAACCTTATCTGGAAGATATGACAAAAACCAAAATTTTGCAGGCAAGTTTACACCAAGGATAGCAGCAGTTTACACAGTAGCACCCGACCAAAATATAAGAGCATCTTATCAAAATGCGTATCGTTTTCCATCCAATCAAAATCAATGGATTAACCTAAATACAGGAACCGGTATTTTAATAGGAGGATTGCCATCGCTACGTCAATTTTATGGTTTTGATACAAAACCCGTTTACACACCGGCAAGTGTATATGCATTTCAGGCAGGCGGAGGAACAGACCCAAGTCTGTTAGTACAACAGCATTTCGGAGAATATAAACCTGAAACCGTTAATAGTTATGAAATAGGTTACAAAGGGCTTTTCAATAAAAGGTTATTAATTGACGCATATATTTATTATTCTCAATACAAAGATTTTATTGGCAGGGTACAAGCTATACAGCTGGCAACACAGGAAGGGTTTTCTGTATCTGTAAACAGTGCCAACAAAGTAAGTACGAATGGATATGGGTTAAGTGTAAGTTATTTGTTGCCGCATAATTTTGTGGTTGACGTAAATGCATCTTCTGATAATATTGATAATCCAGATACTAATTTTGCTACATACTGGAATACGCCAAAATATCGTGCTAACATTGGCGTGTCCAATTCGGGCTTCGGGCATAAAAAGCTATTTGGCTTTAATGCACAGTATCGCTGGCAGGATTCTTATTATACGGAAAGTGATTTCTTGCAAGGCAATGTTCCTGCGTTCGGCACAATCGATGCATTGGTTAGTTATAAACTACCTAAAATAAGTGCTATGATAAAAGTAGGAGGTACTAATCTTTTAAATCATTATTACATATCTGCATTTGCAAATCCATCAATAGGGGGTTTGTACTATGTAAGTTTTGCGTATAATATTTTATAAGAATTAAAGGGTGAAATAAAAGAAAGCGGCTCATTTGAAGCCGCTTTCTTTTTATTAGAATCGCTGATTAAACTGATTGCATTAAAATCGAAGATTCAACCTTCGCATGTATTCATTAGCAGATTAGCACATCAGCAAATTAGCACATTACTAAACGTTGAACCTAAAGTGCATCACATCTCCATCCTGCACTAAATATTCTTTCCCTTCAATCCTTAGCTTGCCATTTTCACGGCAGGCAGCTTCTGATTTATATTGAACAAAATCGTTGTAAGCAATTACCTCTGCTTTAATAAAGCCTTTCTCAAAATCAGTATGGATAACGCTTGCAGCTTGTGGTGCTTTCCAGCCCTGATGGATTGTCCAGGCCCTTACTTCCTGTACGCCGGCTGTGAAATAGGTAGAGAGGTTTAGTAATTTATAGGTAGAATGAATCAATCTGTCCAATGCAGGTTCTTCCATTTTATATTCTTCCATAAACATTTGTTTATCATCGGCATTGTCAAATTCTGCTATTTGCGCTTCGATTGCATTTGTCATTACGATTACTTCGTTGCCTTCATCTTTAACGGCTTGTTTCAATGCTTCTGAAAATTTATTGCCTGTGTGCATCGATGCTTCATCAACATTGGCAACATATAAAATAGGCTTTTCTGTAAGCAAACATAAATCAGCAACAGCCGCTTTTTCTTCTTTGGATAAACCCAATGAAAGAATGCTTTTTCCTTTGTTCAATTGGTCTTTGCATTTAACCAATACATCATATTCGGCTTTTAACTTAGGATCGCTTTTTAATAATTTTTCGGTACGGGATAATTTCTTCTCCACGCTTTCCATATCCTTCAATTGCAATTCTGTTTCAATAATTTCTTTATCGCTGATTGGATTGATCGGCCCTTCGTCCCTTAAAATATTATCATCTTCAAAACAACGGATTACGTGAATGATGGCATCTACCTCACGGATATTGGCTAAAAACTTATTGCCCAATCCTTCGCCTTTGCTGGCACCTTTTACCAGGCCGGCAATGTCCACAATTTCAATCTGTGTAGGAACAATGCGGTCCGGAACCACTAGTTCTGCCAATTTATTTAAACGGCTATCGGGTACGTTTACCAAACCCACATTCGGTTCAATAGTACAGAAACGATAATTGCTTGCCTGTGCCTTAGCGCTATTGCTAACCGCATTAAATAAAGTTGATTTGCCCACATTTGGTAACCCTACAATCCCTGCCTGAAGTGCCATGTTTATTATATGTATTAAGTAGTAAGTATTAAGTTATAAGTTTGTAACTTAAATTTTTAAAGGTGCAAAGGTAAGGTTTGAATTTTATTTCAAAACAAACCATAACTTACCACCTAATACTTAAAACTTAATACGTAAGAAATGGCTTTAAGCAAGATATGGGGTGCTTTTATTATTGTTTCGATTTTTGCAGCAGTAATTACCTGTGTATTTGTTCCGGGCGGCAAAGATGTATTCAGTAAAATGGTGGTGGGCAAAGCGGGCGATACAACACATTCGCAAACGATTGATAGTGCTAAGCTTTCGCCTGTTGTAGCAAAAGCATTGCTAACGAATAAGGAGTATAAAGACGATGATACAAAATATGCTAAAACGGCTGATGGTAAATTTATTACGTATAAAGAACAAGGGGTAGATGGTATTTTAGCAACCTGTACATCGGCTGTTAATTTATGTATCGGTTTAATCGGTATCATGGCATTGTTTATGGGTTTTATGAGCATTGCCGAAAAAGCAGGCGGCATACGGTTTTTATCAAGATTGATACAACCATTTTTTTCAAAACTTTTTCCGGATATACCCGATGGGCATCCTGCATTTGGGCACATGATGCTGAATTTTTCTGCCAATTTATTAGGACTGGATAATGCTGCAACACCATTTGGTATTAAGGCAATGGAAAGCCTGCAGGAAATAAACCCAAACAAAGAAACGGCTTCCAATTCGCAGATTATGTTTTTGTGCCTGCATGCATCGGGCCTTACATTAATACCGGTTAGCATTATTGCCTTACGTGCAAAACAAGGTGCATTAAACCCAACGGATATTTTTATTCCCTGCATGATTGCAAGTTTTGTTGCTACGATTGTAGCAATGCTGGTGGTTTCTTATAAACAAAAAATAAATGTTTTTCAACCCGTAATTTTAGGTTGGGTATTGGGTATTTCTGCCTTGATAGCCTTATTGGTAGTATATGTGCATCATTTGGATAAAACATCCATGGATAGTTTTTCGGGTATGCTGAGCAATGGCATTATCCTTTTAATATTTTTATTGATCGCAATTGGCGGCTTATATAAAAAAGTAAATATTTACGATGCTTTTATAGAAGGAGCGAAGGGAGGTTTTGAAACGGCTGTCCGCATTATTCCATATTTGGTTGGTATGTTGGTTGCTATAAGTATGTTGCGTACAAGCGGTGTATTTGATTTTATATTAAACGGTATGCAGCATTTGTTTGCAGCCTGTGGTTTTGATACTCGCTTTGTAAAAGGCTTGCCAACAGCCCTGCTAAAGCCATTAAGCGGCAGCGGAGCCAGAGGCATGATGGTTGATACGATGAAAACCTATGGTGCAGATTCATTTGCCGGAAGGCTTAGCAGTATTTTTGTTGGTACATCTGACACCACTTTTTATGTGGTAGCTGTTTACTTTGGAGCCGTGGCGGTAAAGAATATCCGTTACTCTATCGGAGCAATGTTGCTGGCAGATTTAGCAGGGATTATTACTTCCATATTATTAGCGTACCTGTTTTTTGGAAGCGCTTTATAATATTTACATAAAATATTGATTTTCAATAATATTGACGTTAAATATTTACTAATATTATACTTAATTAATTATAACTGTTTCTGCCTATATTGGATTACCTTTGCCCGATTTTTAAACCTAAAGCAATAGTTTTATAATTCGATTAAAACAGATTTCAAGTTATGGTGATTTTGATTTTTTTCCTGGCACACTGGTTCTTATCCCTTTTCTGTCAAACATTCTTTCTTCATAGATATGCTTCTCATAAAATGTTTACCATGAATACGTTCTGGGAGCGTTTTTTCTATGGGTTTACTATCATAGTGCAAGGTTCTTCGTTTTTAAATCCGCGTGCCTATGCTATTATGCATCGTATGCACCATGCGTATAGCGATACCGAAAAAGACCCGCATTCACCACATTTCTTTAAAGATGTTTGGCAAATGACGATGTCAACCAAAGATATTTACCTGAACTATGCCAAGCATAATATTGAGCCGGAAAAACCTTTCCGTGGTAATTATCCAGAGTGGAAATTTATGGATTGGGTAACCAATTCTTGGGCAGTGCGTATTTTATTTGGCTTGGGGTATTTGGCTTTCTATATAGCATTTGCTACACATTGGTGGATGTTTTTATTATTGCCAATCCATTTTTTCATGAGCCCGATTCATGGAGCTATTGTAAACTGGTGCGGACATAAATATGGTTACTCAAGCTTTGACAATCATGACCATAGTAAAAACTCTATTCCTGTTGATGTGTTTTTAATGGGAGAGTTAATGCAGAACAATCATCATAAAAGCCCTAACAGTTTAAACTTTGCCAAAAAATGGTACGAGTTTGATCCAACTTATCCGGTTATTTTAGTGTTGGCTAAATTGAGGATAATTCAATTGAAACGATAATTACTTCTATTTAAGGTATTTTATTTTTCGCCACATCCTTCAAAAAGTTGTGGCGTTATTATTTAAGTAAAGCCTGTAAATTTATGGTTATATAAAAATGAGATAAGGGGTAAGTTTGAATCGTTGATATTTTTAACTTAGTAATTATAAATATCATAAGTGAAACATTATAGACAATAGGTAATTATGAAAAAGAATTGTTACATGAAAACTCTAACGTTTGTATTATCATTTGCTTTTTTATATGGATTTATTGGTTGTAAACAGAAAGAGGATATATTTATGAATATACCTATTGCAAATACACAGAACTTTATTGATAGCATTAACCATAAGGTTTGGTTAGAAGCTGGCAATAACTTTACTGCCCACCCAACGTTACAAAAAGATGGATATTATTACGATGAAAGAAATTTATTTGATTCTATTGGTAATTTAGAAGAATATTCTATTATCCAATGTTTAGGTGACACTGTAGATTTTGACACAAATTACCACTATTATAAAAACCAATTAATTTCTGTAAACGTAAGATATATAGAGAAAAATAAATTTGCGATTACAAAGTATTTTTTCAGAAATCGAAGATTAGTTGAAACAGAATGCCGAACAAAATATAAATATAATGTTCCTGGCGATACTCTCATTAATAGGGCTGAAAGGTACTTGGCAATTAAGAGAGAGGTTGGAGATCCGCAATTCAGAAAGTATTTTGGGAGAGAATCACATCCGCCAAATTCAACAATGCATCTTGATGAATAGTTAGGAGTTATTCATCAAGAACATAAATTAAAGAGCATGATTATTCCCATGGAATAAATTTAAAGACCTTTTTTCACAGATTCCTTTTTATAACCGATATAAGCAACGAGCAATGCAATACAACTCCATGCTAATAATTGCCAGGTAACAATTGCCCAACCTCCAAGACTCCAGCATTGTACACCTATATAAGTGCCGGCAGCTCCTCCAATAAAATAAGTAGTCATATATACGGTGTTAATGCGGCTATGGGCAGTATCGTCTAATGTGTAGATTGTGGCGATATTCGTTACCTGTGTTGCCTGTATGCCAATATCAAGTAATAACACAGCAACAATGAATGCAATCAGATTATACGGGAATAATTTAATCATTAACACACTTACGATTAAAATAAATACGGTCAAAACTTGTGACCGAGCAGGGTTTCGTTTGTCAGCTAATTTTCCAAAAGCTGGAGCTACCAATGCACCGCCTATTGCTAATACCCCAAATAAACCGATAGTACCGGAATTGTAATTAAATGGTGCACCGCTTAGATGAAAAGTGAGCGTTGTCCAGAAAGAACAGAATACGCCGAATATTAAAGCTCCTAATAAAGCGGTACGGCGTAATAAAGCAAAACGCTTTACCTGTACTAAAGTAGATTGTAATAATTGAACATAATTTCCGGTGAATTTTGCAGGAACATCCGGAAGGCAAAATTTTGTAAGTAAGAAAGTAATGGTTACCATTATTGAAGAAATGCCATAAACATAGCGCCATCCAAACCACGCCGCAATATAGCCGCTAAATACTCTTGCAGATAATATGCCTATTAAGATTCCTGTGAAGACAATACCAACTGTTCGTCCCCGGTTTTTATTATCCAATGCAGCAGCCATTGGTAAAAGTATTTGACCTACTACAGCAAGCATACCCACCACTAAGCTCATAATATACATGCCCGTTAGTTGTTGTATAAACACCATGCCTATTAATGCAACCACTGTTATTGCCTGTAATATTAAGATGAGTTTTTTTCGGTTGATTTTATCACCGAGTGGACTAAGGAAAAATAAGCCGAGACCATAACCTGTTTGTGTTAATACGGAAATAATACCAGTACTTTTTGCATCTGCATTAAAACTGGAACCCATATCTTTTAATATAGGTTGGTTGTAATAAATATTAGCAACGCATACACCTGCAACGACAGCCATGATGATGATCTGCGTTTTTGATAACTCCTTTGTATTCATGAAGGCAAAGGTCTGCAATATTTTTTTGTTAGCATAAATGGCACCAATCAACGAATAGCGGGGAGTAAAATTTATAAGCTTGGTGAATTATTCCCCGTCAATAATCTATAAGCATCTTTGTATTCCAGTTTTTGTGCATCAGCTACGGCCTTGTAAGTAACATAGCCATCTAAAGTATTCAAACCTTTTAATAAGGCTTCATTTTCGAGGCAAGCTTTTTTATAGCCTTTGTTGGCAACCTGCACCGCATACGGAACCGTTACGTTTGTAAGCGCAAGGGTAGAAGTGCGGGGCACAGCGCCGGGCATATTAGCAACAGCATAATGCAATACGCCGTGTTTTACATAAACAGGATTGTCGTGTGTGGTGATGCGATCAGTAGTTTCAATAATGCCACCCTGATCGATGGCAATATCCACCACTACAGAACCCGGTTCCATCGAACGAATCATTTCTTCTGTAATTAATTTAGGTGCTTTTGCACCGGGAATTAATACAGCACCAATTACCAAATCGGATTCTTTTACCGTACGTGCAATATTATAAGGATTCGACATTAGTGTTGTTACCATGCTTCCGAATATATCATCCAACTGTCCGAGCCTTTCCTGGCTTAGGTCTAAGATGGTTACTTCAGCACCAATGCCTGTGGCTATTTTTGCTGCATTTGTACCCGCCACGCCACCTCCAATGATGGTTACTTTGCCTCTTTTAACACCGGGAGTACCGCCCAGTAAAATGCCTTTTCCACCATGCGGTTTTTCTAAAAACTGGGCACCAATTTGTGTGGACATCCTTCCGGCAACTTCGCTCATAGGCGTTAACAGCGGGAGGGAGCCATTGGGAAGCTGCACTGTTTCGTAAGCGATGCTGATTACATGATTTCGTATAAGCGCTTCCGTTAGTTCGGGCTCAGGAGCCAGATGTAAATAGGTAAAGAGTATTAATCCTTTGCGGAAATAACCATATTCAGATGCGATGGGTTCTTTTACTTTCATTACCATATCCTTTGCCCATGCTTCTGCTGCCGTGCTTACAATGGTAGCGCCTGCAGTAGAATATTCTTCATCGGTAAATCCGGAACCCATGCCGGCATTGGTTTCTATAAATACCGGATGGCCGGAGCGTACTAAATGCACTACACCCGATGGCGTCATGGCTACACGGTTTTCATTGTTCTTGATTTCTTTTGGGACTCCGATTTGCATATTGTATCGTTTTAGAGTGAACGTTTGTTCTTCTAATATACAATTTTAACAGGAGGATTGTTTGCAGAAGATTCAAAACAAGCCTTGTTGCAATAAAGTTTTTTTTAAATCAAATGATTTGGTTATCAGGCAGCGGAAGGGCAATCTGCAGTTCAGTGCCTTTGCCAACTGCACTTACTATATTCAGTTTACCATGGATATCCTGTACCCGTTGATAAATAGAATTTAAGCCAACGCCTCTTTTAAAAGATGGGGAAGACGTGTCAAAACCTTTGCCATCGTCCAAAATAGTTAAAAGCACTTCATCCGTTTCGCTGTATAGCAAAAGGCTGATGCTGTTTGCTTTTGCATGTTTTAATATATTGGTAACAGATTCTTTAATGATTTGCAATAATTCAATCTTAACCTTTACCGGTATTTGTGTTAAGGAAATATCATCTATTGTTATTTCTTTATGCTGAATGTTTGCGGGCAATGTGTTTTTTAATATCAATTTTACTCTTTCTGAAAAAGAGAAATCTTCCTGTACTTCAGATGCTTTATATAAATCATGCGATTTATTGCGTGCCATGCTATATGCTTCATTCAGTAACTGCGTTATTTCCGTTAGTTCCTCTTTTAATTGTTCGGCAGGTTTATCCGGTGTAATTAATTCTGTCTTATGTTTTATTGCAGCAAGTGTTCCGGAAAGTCCATCATGTAATTCCATTCCCAATCGTTTGCGCTCTTCGGCTTTTACTGATTTTTCTTTTTCTTCCAACTCGTATATATGATATTCCGTAGCGGTATCTAATTGCGCTATTTGTTGCTGCATTTTTTTTGCTTTAATGCGCATTCTTGTATAAATAATAAAGATGCCGGAAACCAATATCAAACCAATGATTAATGCAATAATTTCATTTTGCTTTTTTTGTGTTTCCAGTTTGTCAATCTCATGTTGTTTTTGCGATACATTGTATTTTTTATACAAGGTGTTTATCGCCAGTGCATTTTTAGTTAGGGTTACAGAGTCTTGAAATTCGCTGTATTGTTTTTTATAGAAATAAGCACTGTCGTATTGTTTCATTGCTGCAAATGCAATACTGGCCATATTTAGCAACTCCAGTTTTTTTTCGGGAAACAACGATTTACGTGATAATATATAATTGCTATGCAGGGTTGTTATAAATTTTTGATAGTCCTTCGATAAAAAATAAGCGTATAACAAAAAGTGGGTTGTCTGTTGCCAATCGCCATAACCGCCAACTCCTGTAACCATTGCCCTGGCGCTATCTGCATAGTGTAAAAATCCTGTTGTGTCTTTGGCAAAAAGAGAAAAATAAGCAAGAGAAGTATAATAATCAAAATTGATGGTTTTGTATTGATGCTGGTAATTGTATGCTGTCAATTCTTTATGCAGGCGTTTAGCTTTTTCTAAGGATGTAACGGAACCGTATTCCTGATACATACTTATTAAAAACTGTACAGCATCAATGATAGAAGTATTATAAAACTCGTGATTCTTATTTTTAAATAGTGCGGCAGCTTTAAAATAATAATCTTCTACCGGCAAAAGTGAATCCCTTGAATTGTAGTATGCATACCCTGTAAGTAAATACGAAATGGCTATATAATTTGTATCCTTGTGAGCTGATGCTATATCCAATACTTTTTTTCCAATATCGGCAGCTTTGGCAAAGCTATCCAGATTCATTTCATAAGCAATTCCCCTAAGCGTTAAGAAATAGGAGGAGAATTTCCACAAACTTGTATCCTCCAGTGATTTATTCAAACCTTTGTTCAAATAATACATGGCGGTATCAATATTGTAAAAAGAAGTTGTCCAATGAATAACCCCCATCATCCCATAAATCTTGCATTGTTCTTTTTTTGTTAGAGATGGATTCTTTAATAAAGAAGGAAAACTGCTGATCATGCTTTTTATAAGCGAAGTGTAGCTATTCGGTATTTTTTTTCCGGGATATAGATTTGGGAATGTACAATAAAAATTTACATAGTAGTAGCTTGTGTCAATTTGCTGCTTTATTGGTAATTGATTATACTTTCCTATTGTAATAGGTTTGGGTGGCTCCTGCGCAAAGCACTGCATCGCCGATAATACTATTGCCAACAGTAATAAAACAAGGGTTGGTTGTTTAACACATTTTATTATCGTACGCATATTTTACCATTTCTGTTGCAGAACGCAGGTTTAATTTTTGCATGATACTACGGCGATGCCCTATAATGGTATGCTGGCTTACAAACAAAGTGTCTGCGGCTTCGGCAATGGTTAACCCTTTGGCTACAAGCAGTAATACTTCCTGCTCTTTTTTGGTAAGTATGTTTTGGCTTTTGGTATAGGTGAAAGTAGCCAGTTTGCCGGCCAGGCCTGCGCTTATATATTTTTCGCCTGCCAGTGTATTTTCTATTGCCAGTTGTATTTCTTCGGTACCGGCTGCTTTCGATAGAAATCCGTTAACACCAATATCAAATAAATCACGGATAACGTAAAGGTCTGTTGTTGAACTTACTACAAGGATAATGATGCCGGGGTATTCAGTTTGACAATAGCTCATAAACTCTTTTGTATCATCACCTGGAATGGTTACATCTACAAAAAGAAAATCATATTGTAATTCCTGCATTTTTTGTTTTGCAGCAGCAACAGAATTGCATTGGTGTATAATATTAAAGGAAGTAACTTTCTTTTTAAGATATTCAGAGAAAGTTTCGGCGAACATTTTATGGTCGTCCACCAAAATTGCATTATACAATTTCATTGTTTAAGATTTTCGTTTAGGAATCGGAATTAAAGTTTAAGGGTCGCAAATATAACGAGAAAAAGCCCTTTAAATTGTGAAAAAGGTCCACATTTGTCAATTTTTGACACTCTGTTCGTGCCGTATCAGGTTATTGGGGTCGTATTTGCTCTTTATTTGTTGTAGCCTTTTGTAGCTATTGCCATAGTACATGGTTTGCCAGTTTTTGAAATTAATATCGGGATAATTGCAGTATTGCGTATGGATACCATTGGCTGTAAAAATATCCTGAACGGCTTCAAATCCTTTTATCATGTGTGCCCCCTGGCTTTCATGATCCCAGTAAGTTTGCAGTTCAGAAAAATATACACAGGCTCTGTGCGGAAAAGCAGCAGCGGCTTCAGCGTCGGCATTGATGATATTGCCACCTAATGTATTTACCTGGTATATCATGCCGGATGATACCAGCACTTTATCGATTACTTTATCGATATAATTTTCTATATCGCCAAAGTTGCGGTATAAGCCAGCCGAAGCATTCTTAAAATAGACAGGCCCTTTTAAGCCATAAAATACTTTTAATGCGCTCGTAATTGGCTGCGGTTTATTTTGAGTTGTTTTGCCGGATAGGGCAGAAAGAGCGCTGATTGTTTTTTGTAATTCAGGAGTATGCCTGCCTGCATTGGTTAGTAAAATATAGATATTGTCTTCGTTCAAAACAAAGGCAGAAAAACAATCCACCGGTAAATTTTGTGTAAGCTGAAACCATTTTTTTAATATTGATTTTGCCTGAACGGTATTTACCTGATGCGTTTTAAAGCGGAAGCTTTGCAATGTTTCCGGAGCTTTATGTGTTTTAAATTTCAACGAAGTTACTACGCCAAAATTGCCGTTGCCTCCGCCTCTGCAGGCCCATAGTAATTCTTTATCGTTGTTTGAATTTCTTATTTGGCCGTTGCCATCTACCATGGTTACTTCTATTAAACTATCGCAGGCCAGCCCGTATTTCCTGGATAATATGCCATACCCGCCACCTAATACCAATCCTCCTATGCCAACGCTTCCACAGGAGCCACCTGGTAGTATTCTTCCTTTGGGTAAAATGTTGTCGTATAAATTGGATAGGGTGCAGCCAGGACCAACAGTGATGGTTTCTTTGTCAATCCAATCTACTTTATTTAATAAAGAAAGATTAATAACCATGCCGCCATTGTTGCAACTAAAACCTTCCATAGAATGGCCGCCGCTTTTTACAGCTACCGGTAAGTTGTTTTGCTTTGCATATAAAATAGCTTCGGCAACGCCCTCTGTGTTTTTGCACAATGCAATTACTAAAGGAAACTTGCTGATGCGTTTATTAAAACCCTGGCGTAATGTATCATATTCAGCATCGCCTTTTTTATAATAAGTTACATTGTTGCTATTTAAAAGCGGCGCATGTTTAAAAGAAGTAAATGCGAAAATTTTATAAGGATTAAGCAATAGGCTTAAATTGGATAATGCGGCAAGTTTAAGGAATTGTTTTCTTTGCATAGAAAAAATTTGCGAAGCTAAATATCGGGAATAAAATAATAGTTCAGGCCAATAAGACGCCTTCTTGCCAAATTACAGGCGGGTGCTACTACAACCTTACAATGTTTAAAATCTCAACCGGTTGTTTCAATGCGTCATCGTCGGTAGGTAAGGTGTAGAGTTGTGTTACAATGTCCATTCCTTTTACTACTTGCCCAAACGCTGCATAGCCTTGCCCATCGGGATTATTGGAGCCTCCATAGTCAAATCCTTTTTGATCGCCGATGCAAATAAAAAATTCGGTATTGGCTGAACCGGGGGCTAATCGGGCCAACGAAACAGTTCCGTTTTTATGCGTGAGTTTTGTTTGTTGCGTGGTTTCGTGTGGTATGCCCGGAAGGTGCAGGTATGGCTTTGATTTCCAGATGCCGCCCTGCAACAAGGCTGTTTCTGTATTGCCCATTGTTTGGTTCTCATCATTGAGTGCCCGATAAAAGGAAGCATTTTTATAATAACCGGAATCAACATACGACAAAAAAGCTGCAACACTTTTTGGAGCTTTATCAGGATATAATTCTACTTCAATATCCCCATATTTGGTTTGAATTTCTACATGAGGGTTCTTGTATTTTTTACCGGAGCAGGAAACACAAAAACAAAGAATGATAATGATGGAATAAATGTATCTCATAAAATATAAAGATAGTTGATAGTAGAATTTCAGGGCTTAATCAGGACAAGATACTTGTTTATATACTTTGTCCAAAAGTGAGTAAGTTATTATCCGGGTCAAGCAACGAAAATTCTTTTTGGCCCCAGGGTTTAATTTGCAAAGGGCCATTGGGATGTATGCTTATATTTTTATCAAGAAGCGATTGATACCATTTGTCAATGTCATTTGTTCTTATATAAACCTGTCCGTAATTTTCTTTAGGGTCGAGTGTTTTAAATTCAAAGAAATGTATCTCTATATTGTCTTTTTCTATTATTAGATATTCGCCATAATCAGCATTTTCTATAAAACCTAAGTGCTGTAAGTAGAAATCCTTTGTTGCATTTTTATTACGCATCGGAAGTTTTGGATTTACCTTTGTAAGCATGCAATAATCGGTTTTAAAAATGTTAGTATTTAATTAGTTAACCAAATAAGATTAATCCGTTAATCCTTTTCCGGCAAGGATTTGAGGCGTTGACTTTTCAATCCTTGCTTCCCGTGTTTTCGATTGTTTAGCTTGAGCGAAATAAAGGAGGTATCCTCTTTGCCGGCCCGGTGTTAATGCTTTAAAAGCAGCTTTCAACTTAGCATTTTTATTTAATACCGTTTCAAACTCTTCCGGCACTTTATATTCTGTAGTCTTTTTTAATTCAACTTTCAATCCGGCTTTTTCTACTTCAATTGCTTCGTAAATAAGGGCTTTCAAACTGCGTTCTGCTTTCGCTATTTCTTTTGTATTGGTAAAACGAGCCTGCCTTGCTGCCTGTACATTTTTTGTTTGTTGAATTAATAAACCTTTATCATTCTTTAATAAAGCACCTTTAAAAAATAGGAGGCCACAATACTCTTTAAATACATGGATCAAAACAATATTGTTTTTCTGATACATGTAACATGGACACCCCCATTTCAATTCTTCGGTTAATCCGCAATCAAGAGCGATGATTCTTAATCTATTAATTTCTTCGGGCCATTTTTTTTCTTTGCTAAAATAAAAATCAACTTTTGGGTTCATACAATCTGTTTTAATTGGCGGAAACTATTTTTCTGTTATCCGACCTGAAATACCAAGACAAAATAATAAAAATAGTTTGCATTATCGGTCCGGCAATAGCCTTTAATCCAACATCGCCGCAAGCCAAGTGCGAAATGAGGGCACCTGTCATAGTAAAAAAGAAACCGGCATAAGCCCATTCTTTCAGCAACTTAAAGCCCGGTACTAAAATAGCAATTACGCCCAATATTTTCCAAACACCAATGATGTAAAGGAAATAGACAGGGTAGCCTAAGGGAACAATTAAATCAATCATGCTTTTTATATGTAAAACCTGCGAAATACCGCTCCCCAACATTCCAAACGATAACAGTGCAGTTGCGATCCAGTAGATAATTAAATTTCTCTTTTCCATGATTTGTTATTTTAAGTTATGTACGATTTCTTCCAAACGGTTATGTGCCATATTAAGGCCTTGTGCAAAGGGCATCTTTAGCTGCTGGTCTCTTTTTTCGGCAGATTCAAATATGCTATGAATAGTGAGTTTGCTGGTATCTTCCGTCAGCGATTCAAATTCCAAAACTTCCAGTTGAATACCGAAAGGCATATTTTCAAATTCAAATGTGCGTATGATTTTTTGATCCGGAACAAAATCATGGATAGCTCCATTGAACCTGTATTTATTTCCTTTAGGATCTGTTGTTTCAAATTGATAACTGCCGTGTTTTTTGCTTTCCAGTTTCAATACTTTTGTTCCCATCCATTGTTCTACAATTTCGGGTTCTATGTAAGCTTTAAAAACCAGGTCAACCGGCAAATCAAATTCCCTGGTAATTACTAAATCCTGTTTGCCTTCTTCGGCATTCACTTTTGTTTTCAGTTCCATGATACTTTATTTTTTGGATTTGTATTTTTTCATAACTGCTTCCAGTTTATTAAATCGGTCGTCCCATATCTTTCTGAATGGTTCGATAAAGTCTGCTACTTCTTTCATTTTTTTTGCATTTAAATGATAATGAATTTCCCTGCCGTTTTGTTCCTGTTCTAACAATTCACATCCGATAAGGATTTGAAGATGTTTGGAAACAGTGGGCCTTGCTGTATCAAAATTTGCAGCGATAGCGCCGGCTGTCATCGATTGCGAGGCAACCAATAAAAGGATGGCTCGTCTGGTAGGGTCGGCGATTGCCTGAAATACATCTCGTCGTAGGTTCATTATGTAGTTATTTGGCTACAAATATATGTGTAGTTATTTAGCTACACAAATTTTTTGGGGTATTTTTTTCTTTAAAGTCGTTGTTTGTTATTTCGGAGATATTGCCTGCCTGAAAAGCAAAGCGACACAAAGTAACACAAGCAAAACACTGTTGTTGGGAGAGTAAAAGTAAAATAATTAAAATCCTCGATGGAGACTTCAGTTATCTGTTTTACAATGGGGGAGGCTAAAAGAACGAAACAAAGTATATCTAACAACAGAACTTTTAAATGGAAGACTAATCATTTCTCCTCTAAGGATAATCAGTAGGTAAGAAATGATAGCAATAAGTTTAAAAATTTTAATTGTTTCAATTTTTAAGTGCTTTATAATTATTGTCCTTGTGATAAATATAAGTGTATTTAATAGGCTCTTTTATATTCCATTTTTTTGATTTGCCAACGAACTGAATCTTTAAAGTGTTCGCATCTGTTATTTTTATAAAAATCCTTTTTATAAATGTAGTTACGGTATAGGTTTTTCCATTTCCCGGTATATATTCTATCAGCAATAAAGTTGTGGGATTACTTGTAGTATCAAGCTTATATGCAAATGGTTGTGTTTCAAAATTCATTTCAAAATGAATATTATTACTGTCAATAAATTTCATGTATGGTGTTCCTAAAATACCGCTGTTGTTTATTCCAACCCAGGAAGTGCCTATTAAATCCTTGTAAGTTACTTTTTGACTAAACGAATTAACCGACAGAAAAAATAAAATGCTTAATAAAGTTATTTTCATATACTGATGCTTAATTGGATAATGTTTTTATATCGCTCCAGATTAAATGATCCATTTTTTGCAGAGAATCAATTATATTATCATTAGAAGGCATTCGGTCGTCCCGAATAAAATTAAACGCCAATTGAAGTTCTTTCTCTTTGGATTCAATAGGCTCAAGTATCATTAGATTGTACGTTTTTTTTCCATAAGAAGGGATTTTGTCTATGAACCACCAGTTTTGATAACAAGGATTTTGATCAACAGTAAGATGTTTTGAATTTGTTGTAAATAAGCCTGTCCATGAGCATGACATAGAGTAATATCTTATTTCTGCAGCTATGTTATTCGTTAATGTTGCTGTTAAATAAATCTGTTTAAAATTTTGGTTGGAATCTATTATCCATTTGTTGCGGCCAATTCCTGTACTGTCTATATTAATTGTAAGCGAAACAGGAGAAGTGTACAATGGTTTTGAATTATTATTGTACTCGTTTGTGTTTGATTTGCAGGAGTAGATTATGAAAAGAAAGATAATGAATAAGCCTTGGTAGTGCAATGTTTTCATAAAATGAAAATTTTGAAAGCTTTTACAGGATTCAAATATATGCCCTAAACAAATAGCCCTCTATCAAAGAGGGCTATTAATCTGTTAAAACTACCGTTTAATTATTATTGAGGTTGATTCATAACATTAAACATCCAGCGAATACCAAAACGGTCTTTGCAAGTACCCCAGTATCCCCAAAATTCATCATGTGGAGCTACGCTGTCTGAGCCGCCTTCTGATAGCTCATTAAATAATCTGTCTGCTTCTTCTTTACTGTCAGGATTTAAGCTGATGGTGAAATTGTTTCCTTCAACTAATTTGTGCCCCATACTTTCCAACATATCGGTAGCCATTATTTGTGTGCCGCCCAATATTGGCAAGGCTACATGCATTACTTTATTCTTTTCAGATTCCGGAAGTGCAGGTGCGCCTTCTCTTGGAGGCATATCGCCCATGCGCATTAAAGGGTTTGAAAATTCTGTTTTAAAAACTTTTTTATAATGGTTAAATGCTTCTTCTGCATTGCCATCAAAGTTTAAATAAATTGATACGTACGCCATTGCTTTATTTTTTATGGTGGTTAAAATTTTAAACGATTGGCCAGGAGGATTTCATTAGCAAGATATCTCAGCCGCTATAAATGTAGCAATTTTATATTTCAATTATTGCTAGCCGGTATTATTAAATTAATATCACGAATCTGTTTGTTGTTTAAAATATTTTCTTGCCTTTTCCCGTGGTTATAAGGCTAAACAGACTTTGCTGAATAAGCATATTCCAGCCATTGGAACAACCATTATAACATTCAAAATCAGGAACCAATCCCCGGTGCGTAAAGCGTACCTGTGTTTTGTTGTTTATCTCAGAGATTTCAAAAATGATTTTTGTCCCGGTCCATTCGGTTTTGTCGCTTACAAAATTCAGGCTGCTATCTGTTATAACCCATGCTATCGTTTCATTCGGAACCAGGTCTATTACTTTTTGTTTTGAAAAATGAATATCCTGCATTCGGTATTCAAACTCATCATTCAATTTGTTTGTGCTTCCTTTAATTTCTCCCTGCCACCAGGCGGCAACATTATTAATGGCATTATATACTTCTTCAGGCGTTTGGTTCACTAAAATAATGGTTGAAAAATCAGCGTTAGCTTTGTCTTTGCTATTGGGTTGCCCTTTGCCGGTTGTTATTAAGCTGTATAAACTCTTTTGGATATAAGTAGTCCATGCGTTTTGGCAGATATCATAACATTCATATTCCGGCACTAAACCAACCTGTGTAAATTGGAGTTCTGTCTTTCCATCTTTTTCAGTTATGTCAAAAACGATTGTATTGCCCTTCCATTCATTCTTGTCTTCAGTAAAACTAAAGTAGTTGTCCAATACCAACCATACTACTTTTTTATCGGCAACAAATTCTCTTATTTTTATTTTGCAACGATGAACGTCTTCATAATGATAGGTCCATTCTGCATTTGGTTTATCAGTGCTGCCTTCAATTTCTTCGCTCCACCAACCTCGTACATTGTTGATGGCGTTGAATACTTCGGCAGGCGTTTGTTCTACCAGAAGCGTAGTGGTAAAATTATTGGTTGCCATTTTATTTATGGTTTTGCTTTGTTGTTTAAAAGAGCCTCTAATTTTTTCAGTTTGCTTATCCAGAATTTATCAAAGAAGTTGATGAATTCCTGCAGCTCATTAAAGCCATCCTGCTTTAAAGTACAATAGCGTTCCCTTCCAATATCTTTGATTGATATAAAACCAGCGTTGTACATTATTTTTATATGCTTTGAAACGGCGGGCCGGCTCATGTCAAAGTTTTCAGCCAATGCATTTATGGTCATACTGTCTTTAGAAAGCAGTTGCATCATTTGCCTGCGGCTTGGGTCGGCAATTACCTGAAAGGCATCCAGTGTTTGAGCCCTCATATTTTAACACCGTTTAAATGTTCTGCAAATTTGTTTCCGATTCTTGTCCAGCCATCATTGTGTGCAACCGCATCTTCCAACACAGTAAATCCATCATGCACCAATCGCAGCTCTGTTCCATCTTCTTTAGGGATAAGCGTCCAGACTACTTTTGAATCGAATGGTTTGCTGTCGTACAAGGAGTTGGTTCGCCATGAGTAGGCCAGTTGGGTATAAGGACTTACTTCCAATACTTCGCAGGATGCAGCTTCTTTGTCATCATGATTGCACCCGCCAATGAAACGGAATTTATGTCCTACAATTGGCTGAAAGTCTGATTTCATCAGCCATTGTTCCAATAATTCAGGCCTGGTTAAATATTCCCAAACTTCTTTTGGAGATTGATTAAAATGCCAGCTGTGTTTTATTTCTTTTTGCATAATAGGTAACTTTTAAGTTACACAAATGTATAGGTAACTTTTGAGTTACGCAAATTTTTTCCGAAAATATTTTAAAAATAACAGGATAAACTGTGCTTATAAGCGATGTCGTGTTATCCTGCACCGGATGATTTTTTTTTAATTATTTATAATAAATATTAATGGGAGATTCGCAGCCTTCAAATGCAGGGTATAACTGTATTTTATGATTCTATTATCTTAATAAAAAAATCATTTTTAATGCTCATTTTTCGATAAATTTGTGCATAAACCTTACTTAATTCTAGCATGAATAAAATACTGGTGTACGATGATGATGTAGATATCCTTGAAGTGTGTGCTGCTATCTTAAAGTTTCGTGGATTGGATATACTTTGTAAAGATAATTGCCGTGATATTCTAGCCGATATTGAAGGTTATGTTCCCGACGTAATTTTGATGGATAACTGGCTTCCGGACATTGGCGGCGTAAAGGCCGTACAATTAATAAAAAGTACCGAGCATATAAAAAATATCCCTGTTATTTTTTTTAGTGCCAATCATTCTGTAGAAGAGTTGGCCAAAGAAGCCGGCTCTGATTATATGCTGAAAAAGCCATTTGAAATTGCTGATCTTGAAAATATGATCGCAACAGCTATTCAAAACAGGGGCTATTAATATTCCCGATTATAGCATATTAAGGTACTTCGCAATTTCTTCAACAGACAACACTTCATCTGTACTGATTTCATTGATGGCATGTTGCGGCATATAAGCAACCGATGCTTCCAAAGGGTTCTGTGCTATTATTGTGCTGCCTGAATCTTTTGCGTAAAGGCCGCCTTTAGTTCCATCTGCATTAGCGCCGGATAAAATAATACAAAGCAACTCATCTTTATAAACTGCGGCTGCCGATTCAAACGTTACATCAATACTGGGTCGGCTATAATTTACTTTTTCAGATACATCGAGCGAAAGCGTTTTGTCTGCCTCAATCAAAAGATGATAATCGGGAGGCGCCAGGTATAAATAGCCGGGCAGAATCATTTCTTTTTCTTCGGCTTCTTTTACAATCAAATTTGTTTTTGTTCCTAATACGATTGCCAGTCCGGAGTCGGCATTGTTTCGATGTAAAATCATAATAATAGGAATTGTAAAATCGGCTTTTAGTTTTCCCAATATTTTTGATAGCGCATCAAAGCTTCCCGAAGAGCCTCCAATAGCAATTAAACGGATTTGCTTTTTTAGTTGATTTTGCGCCATATTTTTTCTTTGTCAAAAATGGTATAATGCGGAGCAATGGATGAAAATTTTATAGACTCTTTACTGCCGAGTGCCAAAAAGCCAAGTGTTTCAAGGCTTTTGTCGAATAGTTGCAACACTTTTGATTGCAATCCTTTTTCAAAATAAATCAAAACATTTCTGCAAAGAATTAATTGAAACTCGTTGAACGAAGTATCCGAAACTAAATTATGCGACGAAAAAACCATTCGCTCTGTAAGTGTTTCATCAAACTTTGCAAGGTTATAATTGGAACTATAATAGGTGCAGAAATTTTGCTGTCCGCCCGAGTTGATATAATTCTCCGAATATTGTTGCATGGCACTATTATTAAAAATACCCTTCTTAGCTTTTTCCAAAACTGTTTGATTGAGGTCGGTAGCGTATAAAAGAGATTTGTTTAAAATGCCGGCTTCTTTTAACAGGATAGCCATGGAATAAACTTCTTCGCCGGTAGAGCAGCCTGCATGCCAGATGCGTATAAACGGATAGGTTGCCAAAACGGGAATCACCTTTGTACGCAATGTTTTGTAAAACAAAGGGTCTCTGAACATTTCAGTAACGTTCACCGTTATCTCTTCTACAAAAAGGTTAAAATTATACGAGTCGTGCAGTATCTTTTTCTTGAAGCTTTCATAATTGTTAAATTTTCCCTTTAAACAAAATGAGTTAATGCGGCGCTGCAAGGAAGCTTTGGAATACTGTGTAAAATCATACCCATGGCGATCTGTTATTTCAACCAATAATTTTTCCAGTTCATCGGGCTCAATCCTGATTGGTGCTTCCATTCTTTAAATGTTGATCTAATATATTCAGCAACAAATTTATATTAATTGGCTTTGCAATGTAGTTGTCGGCGCCCATTTGCAGGCTTTTTTCTTTATCGCCCAGCATTGCCTGTGCCGTTACTGCAATCAGCGGTATTTCTTTAAGTACGGGCTTTTTGCGTATTTCAGCAATCATTTCGTAACCGTCCATGTCTGGCATCATAATATCAATTAATGCAATGCCGATGTCGTTGTGTGTTTGCAAAATATGCAACCCTTCTTTTGCGCTGGAGGCAGCGATGCATTGAAAGCCTCTTGATTTTAATACCGCATCCAATGCGAAAATATTGCGCTCATCATCATCTATAATGATTATTTTCTTTTTCTGTTGATTCATATTTTTAGGTTTTAGGTAGTAAGTATAAAGTAATAAGTTGTAGTTGATCTTTTACTTAATACATATCGCTTACTACTTATTACTTAATTAATATCCTTTCTCATATAACCATATACGCAACAATGATACCAGTTGGTCTATATCAACGGGCTTCGAAATATAGTCGGAGGCGCCGGCGGCGATACATTTTTCCCGGTCGCCGGTCATTGTTTTTGCTGTAACAGCAATTACAGGGATATTTTTTGTAACAACGTTTTTACGGATAGCTTTTATGGTTTCATACCCATCCATTTCAGGCATCATCATATCCATTAAAATAACATCCACCGTTGGGTTTTCTTTTAAAAGTTTTAACGCTTCTTTACCATCCATAGCCGGAATTACTTTCATGTTGTATTTTTCCAATGCTTTCGTCATCGAAAAAATATTGCGTACATCATCATCCGCTAATAACACGGTTTTGTTTTTCAGTACATTTTCAAGTGCACTGCTTTTATCTCCATTTCCGTTGGCTTTCTTTTTCTCATCCACCAAATGCAGGAACAGCGTTACCTCATCTAATATGCGTTGGTAGGAGTGTGCCGTTTTTAAAACAATCGAATCTGCATAATGCTTAATCCTGAATTCCTCGGTGTGGGAAAGGCTTTTGCCGGTAAAAATAATTACCGGAACATCTTCCAGGCCTTCATTTTTCTTTACGGTATCCAATAAATCATACGCTTTCATATCCGGTACTCCCATATCGAGTATTACGCAATCCACGTCTTTTTTATGCAATGAATGAATACTTTCTTCTACTGTTTGATAGATTTCTGTATTGATTTCGTAACTGCCTAAAAAGTAAGCAAGGGCTTTTGCATGTTTGTAATTGTCTTCTACTATCAATACCTTTTTCTCTTTCTTGCTTAATACATATTCCAGTTTTTCAAAAATGGTTTGTAACTGTTCAAACGCCACCGGCTTATTAATAAAATCAACAGCACCTTTTACCAGGCTTTCTCTCTTTACTTCAAAAGATGACATGATATGTACCGGTATATGCCTTGTGCGTGGATTCTTCTTTAACTCATCCATTACCTGCCAACCATTTTTTACGGGTAATTGTATATCCAGTAAAATGCCGATTAAGTTGTTGTAACGGTTTGCCATTTCAATACCAGTATCGCCACGAACCGCTACAATGCCTTTGTATCCTTTTTGATGCGTATAATCCAGCAATGCTTTTGCAAAGGAAGTATCATCTTCCACAATCAGGATAACCTTGTCGTTATCTGTTATTGAATTCCTGTCATCTTCTATTTCTTCGGGGATCGTAGTAGCTGTATATTTTGATACATCTTCTGTTGTTTCTTTTGTTTCATTGACTACATTATCCGCTGGTGCCGTTTGTAATTCTTCCAATGAAGCAGTGCCTTTTGCTAAAGGTAAGATCAATGAGAACTCACTGCCTTGCCCCACTTTGCTGGACAAAGCAATCTTGCCGCCTAGTAATTTTGATAACTCTTTGCTAATGGAAAGCCCTAAGCCCGTGCCTCCGTATTTGCGGCGGGTAGATCCATCCGCCTGTTGAAAGGCATCGAATATCAGTTGTTGTTTTTCTTCTGCAATGCCGATACCGGAATCTTTAACAGTAAAGCGAATAAAGGATGGGTATTCTGCCGGCAAGTCGATGATTAAATGAACAAAGCCATGCTCTGTAAACTTCAATGAATTGGAGAGAAGGTTTTTAAGGATTTGTTCTAAGCGCATTCTATCCGTTTCAAATTCAGCAGGGATATTTCCTTTCTTAATAATTTCCCAGCCAATATGTTTTTGTTTTGCAATCGGTTCAAAAAGCGATTTTAAATCAGCAAAAATAGCATCCAGTGAAACAGGTAAATATTCAACATTCATTTTGCCGGCTTCAATCTTTGATAGATCTAATATCTCATCAATTAATTCAAGCAAGCCATTACCCGAGCTTTGTATCACTTTTGCATATTGTACCTGATCGCTTGTTAAATTCTTTTCTGTATTCTCCGACATCAATGTAGATAATAATAAAATCGAATTAAGCGGCGTTCTTAACTCATGCGACATATTGGCCAGGAATTCAGTTTTGTACTTGGTAGACAATGCCAACTCATTCATCTTGCTTTCAATTTCAAGATTCTTTTTATTGATAAGCTGGTTGCGTTCTTCCAATAAAGAAGTTCGTTCTTCCAGTACGCTGTTGGTTTCCAGCAGCTCTTCTTGCTGCACCTTTAACTCTTCTTCGGATGTTTGTAATTCTTCTGCCTGTGCTTCCAGCTCAGCATTCATGTGTTCCAGTTCGCTGTGTTGTGTTAACAGTTCTTCTGCCTGCAATTGTGTTTCTTCCAATAAAGATTGTACACGCTGCCTGCTTTGCACGGTGTTGAGTGCGATGCCGATATTTTCTGCAATGGAATTAAAGTATTCAAGTTCCAGCGGATTGAATGCATGTAAAGCTCCTAACTCGATAACGCCTTTTACTTCTTTCTCGAATATAACCGGGAACACGATAATGCCAACAGGCATCAATTTGGTAGATGCAAAACTGATGTGTATATCGTTTTCTTTTATATCATTTATCAGTATTTCTTTTTTGGTAAGTAATATTTCACCAATTAATCCATCTCCTTTTTTTATGGCTTGCGGTACAGAATTTTCTTCCAGGGCAAAACCGTTTTGCAATAATAAATTTTCCTCTTTATCTACAATATAAAAAGCTCCTACATAACTATTGCTGTAAGCGGCAATATTGGAGAGCACGCTATGTGTTAGTCCTTTTATTTCATCATGCCCAATCACGGCTTCGTTTAACCGGGCAATGCCTGTTTGAAGCCATTCTTTATCCGATAGTTTTTTAAACGAAAACTCCAATGATGAAGCCATATTGTTTAATGAGCCTGCAAGGCTTCCTAAGTTGTCTTGTTCTGCATCGCTTACTCTAATTTTATAATTGCCCGCTGATATTTTCTCGGCTATGTTTTGTATAATGTCTATGCGGTTGCTGATGTCTTTATCCTTTTTAATCAGTTCTTCCTGTAGTTTGGTTTTCTCCGAAATATCTTTTCTTATTTTAAGGTAGAAAACAATTGTAATGATGATTGCCAGTATGGATGCAATTACAATTAATATTGGCGTAAAAGAAGAAAACCTTTTCATGCTTTCCGTTCTGCTCACCAATAAATCCTGCTCTTCTTTTTCAATTTGTTTTACCAGTTGTCTGGTGCTGTCCATTTGTACTTTACCACTTAAAAGCAGGGTTTCTGATATTTCTTTTTTATCCCTTTTTTCGTTGATTAAGCTTTGCAGCATTATAAAACGTTCCTGGGTAGTGTGCCTTAGTAATTTTACATTTTCCTGTTGTATGGGATTGTCCGTCGTTAGTTGTTGCACAGCATTAATCATGTGCATGGCGCTGTCGTAGGAGCCATTGTATGGGTCGAGGAAAACATCGTTGCCGGTTAATAAGAAGCCACGTTGCCCTGTTTCTGCATCTTTTAAGGTTGATAAAACATCTTCTACATCATTCGATACAATAATAGAATGTTCTACCAGTGCTGAACTTTTTAGTAAATTTTGAATACTGACAAAGGATGCTGCTGAACTTATGATAAGTATTACCAGCGATAAGCTAAAGCCAATAAGAAGATTACGTTTTAAAGAAGTCTGCATGAATAAAATCGGTTTAATTAGTTTGGTTAGTTGTGATGATTGGGATAATGAAATAAAAGGAAGAGCCTTTGCCCGGCTCGCTTTCCACACCAAAGATTACATTGTGCCGCTTTAAAATTTCGGCACAGATATATAAGCCAATGCCCAGTCCCTGTATATGTGATGTTGGTTGTGCAACACGGAAAAACTTTGTAAATACATTTTGCTGGTCTTCTTCGGATATGCCGATACCAAAATCTTTTACAGCAAAATAAAGTGTGTTATCTTTTCTTATTTCAGTAATTAAATGAATCTCTTTGGACGAGGGCGCATATTTAATAGCATTTGTAAGGAAGTTTAAGATAACCTGTTCCAGGCGTACATCATTGCCGTTGATTGTTACATTGCCTTCTCCTTTTCGTATCAGTGTATAATCCGGATATATTTGAGAAAAGATATCAATTGTACTTTGCAGCAGGTTTTCAAAATTGATTTCCTTTAATTCAAATTTTAATTTGCCGCTTTCAATCTTGGAAATGTCCAACAAATCATTGATAAGATTATCCAGTTTGTTTACCTGCAATAAGGTTCTGTCAACAAAATTTTTGGTATTATCTTTTTCAGGAATCAGTTTATCTAATAACTGTACATACGCTTTGATACTGGTAAGCGGCGTTTTTAGTTCATGACTGGCAATACTTAAAAATTCATCTTTTCTTTTTACAGCCTGTTTCTGTTCTTCAATATCAGTAAAGGTTCCAACCCATTTTACAATATGGTTGTTTTCCTTTACGGGTATAGCTCTTAAAAGATTGTAGCGATATTCTTCCTGTGCAATTTTTTTAATGCGGACTTCCATTTCCAAAGGATTTCCCGAAGCAATGGTTTCATTCCATTGTTTAATAATGCAAGGATCATCCGGATGTGTTGCAGGGAAATTTTCTTTTGAATTTGTATATAGGAACCAATGTTCATTTACAAAATCAATCGTGCCGTCTGCTGATGCAGTAAATGCAATCTGTGGTATAGATTCTAATATTGAATGTAGCTCCTGTGCTTTTTCCTGAATTTGTTGTTGTGCTTTTTTGCGGTACTCTACTTCCTGTTTAAGGCTTTGTTGCATCAGGTTTAGCTCACGGGTTTGTTCGTAGAGGCGATAGAATGTTTTTACTTTTAATAACAATATATCTGCATCAATTGGTTTTACGATATAATCAATAGCACCGGATGAATAGCCTCTTGTTATAAATTTTTTATCGGTGCTTGCGGCAGATAAAAAGATGATAGGAATATCTTTTGTAAGATTATTGCCGGATAATACTTCTGCTACTTCAAATCCATCCATGCCGGGCATTTGCACATCTAAAATAATTAATGCGTAAGATTGCTTTAATGTTTTCTTTAATGCTTCTTCGCCACTTAATGCGGTGTCGGTAGGGAAGGAGTTGAGATCCAAAATAGTTTTGAGAGAGTATATATTTTCCGGCTTGTCATCAACAATTAAAATCATACGATTAGGTTACACATATTAAAGGCGTTAATAAAGCAATGACTTAATACCGAAAATGAATAATTAAGCATTAGGCTTTTGGCACAAAAAACATACCGTTCAAAATTATTTGATTGTGCTTTATGTTTTTTCAGGAGTGTGGAATTTTTTTCCCGATATGTGTAAAAGAGGTCTCTTTTTTGTTTGTAGAAAGCGTACTACGCCAATACCCACAATGTACTATAAGCCAGGACAAAAGGATGCCCGACATTTGTATCACAATATCCAAATGAGCAAACCAAATGTATTACCTCTAAAGCCTCATATAAAACGACCAAAACGAAACCATAAATAACCTCCAAGGGTTGGCCTGCTTTTAGCAGGCTTTTTTTATTTGCAAATTTTCTCTGCTGATAGAATGACTTTAATGCCGGCTAAAGAAATTCAACATATCATTCAACGCAGTGGGCGAATGCATTTTTTCTCCGTTGTCCAGTGATTCCTTTGCCATTATTGCGGCACGTTTGCGCATATTTATTTCGTAAAAAGAAATGGCTTGTTGTAACGAGTTGTGTTCGTTTGATGTTAAAGTTTCGGATAATTCCAACGCATCCAGCATTGCCATGTTTACACCTTCGCCGGCAAATGGTGGCATTACATGCGCTGCATCGCCAAGCATGGTTAAGTTGGGTAAGGCTTCCCAGGTTTGGTCTAAAGGCATGCAGTATATTAATCGGGGAACGAACGGACCTGCAACATTTTCAAACAATTCATACCAGATACTGCTCCATTCAAAATATTCTTTTTTAAACCAGTCGAGAACCTGTTCCTTATTCGAAAAGTCTAAGCCACTATTAACAGCCCAGTTGGCATCTGTTTTAAAGCTTGCATAAAAACCTATTTCGCCATCTGCTTTTTGTCCCATCAGTATATTTTTTGTATTTCCGAAAGCCATTATCTTTCCGCCACGCAGTATGGCAGCAACTTGTGGTACTGATTTTTTTGCATCATAAATATTCCCTTCCAACATGGTTATGCCGGAATAAAATGGTTTGATATCGGTGATATAAGGACGGATTTTTGAATTGGCTCCATCTGCTGCAATCACAATGTCTGCATAAGCTGTTGTTCCGTTTTTAAAATGAAGCAACCAGCCTTCATTTTGTTTTTCCATTGAGGTAAAATGACTATCCCATACAATAGTTCCAGGTTTTAATGATTCCAGTAATATCCTGCGTAATACACCACGGTCTATCTCCGGACGAAAATGTTGGTCGCCAAATTTTCCTGCTTTTTTTGTTTCGTGGTCACTGAAAAATATTTCGGCCTTTTCGTTTATAATGGTGGTTCTGTCAGCTTCAGGAAGGAAATTGTTTTTAAATTCCTCCAGTAAGTTTGCTTTGCGTAAAGCTGCCAATCCAGACTCTTCATGCAAATCAAGCGGTGCACCTTGCACACGGGCATTCTTATTCAAATCTCTTTCGTACACTTTAATGTCGGCTCCTTTTAATTGCAAAAGCCTTGATAATGTTAATCCTCCCGGACCTCCGCCAATAATGGCAATTTTTTTATTTTGTAATAACATGTTTATAGAACTTGTTTGGTATAAAATTAGTTTTCGATATGCAATACTTGCAAATTATCGCATCCTGTATCTATAGACGAAGCTGAGGGTGAAATATTTTTGTTCGATAGATTGGAAAGTAAAATCAATTTCCAGGACTTTAGTTCTGGCTTGAAAGAGTAAAGATTTTAAGTAAACTTCCGCTACCTATTAACTTAACAAATATAATACTGTCAGTTTGCGCTTGTCGAAAACGGGTTGGACTGTGATTGTAAATCTCATGCCGCCTTCGACAAGCTCAGGCTGACAGCTTTTTGGTATATAATGTTGAAGCAATGAACCGAAGTTAAGATACTAGCTAAACAACCCCAATTGTACAGGCTTTGCAAAAGGAATCACAGCAGAACTTTCATCTTCAGCAATACGAATTACATCAATAGCTTTATAGCGGGATGCAATGCTGATATTTACTCCGTTGGCATGTTGCGTAAATAGTTCCTGTGCAATTTCGGGTGAATTATTGTCTTTGGATAAATGCGACAATAACAAATGCGTCATAAAAGAAGGACGATGGTTGATGAATAATTCGAGTGCCTGCTTGTTGGATAAATGCCCTTCGCCGCCACGTATCCTGTTTTTTAAATGGATAGGGTAGCCGCCGTTTTCCAATAATGCATCATCATAATTGGCTTCTAAAAAAACTGCATGACATTGTTTGAAATAATGAATCACCCTGTTGCATACAATACCAATATCTGTAAATACACCTACGGTTATTTTATTGTAGCTGATAATAAAACTATGAGGGTCGGCTGCATCGTGCTGCTTTTTAAATGCCGTAACGGATAAGTCGCCTACAGCAACCGGTTCATCGGCGGTAAAGGGTTTGGAAAGATGTTTAATTAATCTCGGACCATCCTTAGCCGTTGCAGGCGTGATATAAATGGGCAAGCTATATTTATGTGCTAATGTAGAAACGCCTTTTATATGATCGGTATGTTCGTGTGAAACGAAAATGGCTTTTACGGTTTTCATTGAAAGCCCCAACTGTTTCATGCGTATCTCCGTTTCCCTGCAGGAGATGCCTACATCAATTAAAACAGCATCGGTTGTATTGCCAACATAATAACAATTGCCATTGCTGCCTGAGTTTAATGATGTAATGTGTAAAGCCATGAAGTGCAAAGATAGGAAGATGGGAGGTATAGGTTTCTTAACATGGCTTTTATTGGCGCAGGACTCTGTCCTGTGCCAGTTCGTTACTTATGGTTGCTTAATTAAGATGCTTGTTTTAATTAAGAAGGGATTTGTATTCATGGAGTAGTAACGGTTGGCAGCAGGACGGAGTCCTGCGCCAGGATGAGGATTTGTTTGTCTGCCACCATAGCAGCAAACCCCATGTTGCCTGCTGTTATACGTCATAATACTCTTGCTCTAGTATTTGCATTGTCATGGTATAGAAGTAACACATTTTCCGTATTGCATCGATGTCTATAAACATTTTCTATTTCATTTTTTTTGTCATTATTCCCTGAACCAAAAATTAGAATAATGCCCTTGTAGTAACCATTTTTTAAAGAAGTCATGCAGTTGATTGTTTGCATGTCTTTGAGTAAATCCCTGCCTTCTTGAGCATAGTTTGCTCCTTCGATTGTTTTGACTTCAACTATTATTAAATTGTCGTCTTGCCCCATGTGTCCAGGATTATGAATTAAAAAGTCTGGAATGATTTGTCCACAATGTGGAGCGATTAGAGGATGTCCTGCTTTATTTACTTCACCACTTAATGTGTAGGTAAAATCAGTTGGTAGTCTCTCTCTAATTTGGTGATATAGTTCGTAGCAATATGCCCTCTCCCTAACAACATAGTCACGATACGTAACAGGCAACTGAAAATATTTTTGGTCTATGTTTTTGGTAGCTGTCAATAGTGTGTCAAGAAATATTTGAAAGTTTTGATGTTTCATAAATAATTGCAGGCAACTTGCATAAAACCCAATGTTGTGCGTTCGCCCTTTAGTTGTAAATAACTTTGATTTTTGTGTCCAGACTTTGAGTAATTGCAAATGAGCCATCAGAGATTGCGGTCAAAGCAATGAACGGTTTATTTTTATCTTTTTTATCTGTTATGCCTAATTCTTCTTCTATATCGTTTACAAGAATAACTGATTTGCCAATTGTCGTATCAATGATATCTTCAATTGCTTTTGATGAGATGTCCGCAGAATTATGTCCGTTAGCATCTTTGTCCGCTTGGTGGTCTTTGTCATAAACTGCTACATAAGGGATTTTGAACTTGTTCAGAAGTTTTACATATAATTTAATGCTGTCCTTGCCGCCACATTCAATAATGGTATAATCATACTTAAAAACTCCAATCAATTTTGCAAGTTTGGGAATAACAGTTTTGTCAGTAGGACCTTCTGATAATATAACTTTATTAGCAAAAAATAATTCACTTCTTTCTGGATT